>OGYU01000464.1_pt1 | contig 33620 bp, 22 predicted proteins | sample 1576581 | NCBI WGS metagenome assembly OGYU01 (sample SAMEA3541547, study PRJEB24748) | human gut metagenome | biome: human gut; feature: human-associated habitat; material: faeces | place: China | collected 2012 | reverse complement strand
ATGAAAATATAGACCTATACTACAAAAATAAGCCACGGATATTTGCAACTGTGCCGATATTCTGCTAATGAAAGCAGAAGCTATTCTACGGGGAGCAACAGCTACGAACGGTGATACGCCACAATCCCTGTTCAACCAAATACGCAGCTACTGTAACGCTCCATTATTGGAGCATTCTCCTTCATTGGACGAGTTGCTTGAAGAACGTGCACGTGAATTTTACGCAGAAACATGGCGTCGCAATGACCTAATCCGTTTTGGAAAGTTCGAAGACGACTGGGGATATAAAAATCAATATCATCCGGAAGCCAAGACCGAGAAATGGCGTAGAATCTTCCCTGTATCTGTCGGCTTGATGAATTCAAACACCAACTGGAAGCAAAATTACGGTTATTGATAAATTAAATAAGTTTTTATAAGGGCTTGTTACGGCAAGCTCTTATAAAAACCTTTAAAGCAAAAAATAATTCATGAAACGTCATCAAATCTTATTACTTCATATCGCGACATCCATCTTGGTATTATTCCCATTTCCTATACATGCCCATAAAATGATGTACCAGGACTCTATCGAAATCGTAGTACACAGAGGAGCGAACCATATAGCGCCGGAAAACACCATTCCATCAGCTCTAGCTGCATTGAAACATGGAGCCGGCTGGATAGAAGTGGACGTGCGCAAAAGTAAAGACAATATACTTTATAATCTGCATGATGAAACTTTAGACCGTACTACCAACGGTAAAGGTCCCATTCAAGATATGCTATCCAAAGATATTGAAAAATTAGACGCCGGCAGTTGGTTCAGTTCTCGATTTATCGGCATTCACGTACCCCGTATAGCCGAAATGCTAGATACCCTACAAGGAAAGGCACACATTTTTTTTGATGTAAAACGAGGAACTCCGATAAAAGATTTGATTACATTAGTACGCCAAAAAGGATATGAAAATAAAAGTTTCTTCTGGTTTGCAGACTCAGAAATGCTGAAAGAATTTATCAAAATCGCTCCGGAAATGAAGATTAAAGTAAATGCCTCCAATATAGCGGCTTTGGAGAAATGGATGAAAATATGCACCCCGGCCTATGTAGAAACAGATATCCTCAATATCACTCCTCAATTCAAAGAATTCTGCAAAAGCAATCATATCAAGATAATGGCTGCTATTCAGAATGCGAGTGAAAAAGAATATAAAAAAGCGATTGAAGTCCATCCCGATTTAGTCAATCTGGACCGGCCGGAACTCTTTATAAAAATACTCCATCAGGAGATTAAAAAATAACCCTTTTCCAAGAAGAGCTATGAAAAGTACCCTATCTTACCTGCTGATTATATGCAGCCTGTTTACTGCTTGTATCGGTCATCAGGAAGAATCCCTACTGTTCTACGTAGATACCCGTACGGGCACTGCACCAAGCGCAACCCACACCGCAGAACTTTTCGGCAAAAATACCGAAGAGTACGGGCAAACGCTGCCTGCTGTTCTAGAGCCCAACGGAATGAACTTTTGGACTCCCCAAACACAAGATACAGAAGCAAAATGTAAGGCTCCCTATTATTACAAAGATACGAAAATACAAGGTTTCCGCAATTCACATTGGATTGTCGGAGGTTGTACACAGGATTACGGTTCCATGACCTTGATGCCTGTATCGGGTACACTGAAATATCTTCCCCAAGACAGAGGAAGCCTGTTCTCTCACCAAGAAGAAACAGCAACGCCCGCCTATTACTCTGTCCTTCTCAAAGATTATTCCATCTTTGCAGAAATGACCGGACGTTCCCGTTCAGCCATTTTCCGATTCACTTATAACCAACCGGAAGATGCTTATCTCATAGTCAATCCTAACAGTGATGAAGGGAAAGGATATATTGAAATCGATACCATAAAAAAACAGATACGCGGATACAATCCCGTCCACCGCATCTATCAAGGCTGGGGAGAACCCGCCGGATACAACGGGTACTTTATCATTGAATATCAAAATGAAATAGAAGAATATGGTACATTCCGGCATGACAGTCTCTTCGCCGGACAACGACAGATAGCCGATGGAACAAGTATAGGTGCATATCTCCGGTTCAAAATACACTCAGAAGGACCCATATTAATCAAAGCCGCTTCCTCTTTTACTGACATGGAAGGCGCTCAAAAGAATCTGGACACCGAGATACCTCATTGGGATTTTGACCGCACCCGACAGGAACTGAACTCCATCTGGGAACAAAGGCTTTCACAAGTTACAATACAGACAAACAACCGAAACGATAAAGAGAAATTTTACGGAGCACTCTACCGTGCCTCATTCCTGCCACGTACATTCAATGATGTAGACGGGCGCTATCCTTCTTTTTCCACAGGACACCCGTTCAGACAATCAGCCAACGGTAGAAATTACTATGAAGATTACAGTATGTGGGATACTTACCGTGCTCTCCATCCTTTAGTCAATATCCTAACCCCAAAGAAAGCCGGAGACATGATGCAATCATTGGTGGACAAATATGAACAAGGCGGCTGGCTGCCTATATTTCCTTGTTGGAACAGTTATACCGCAGCCATGATAGGCGATCATTGCATCTCCGCACTGGGAGATGCCTATATCAAAGGAATCCGTAATTTTGATATCAACAAAGCTTGCGAAGGAATGCTCCGGAACGCATTCAGGACTCCCGCCACCTATGAAGAATATAAAAACGGAATGGGACGGCGTGCTTTGAATTCTTATCTGAAATATGGATACATTCCTTTGGAAGACAGCGTACCAGAAGCCTTTCATACCTGCGAACAAGTGTCACGTACTTTAGAATATGCATACGATGATTTCGTATTGGCCCAAGTCCTGCAAAAGTTGGAAACATCAGATGATTACTTTCCTGATCCACAAAAAACAGGACTTTATGATACATTAATGATACGTGCACGATATTACCGTAACGTAATAAACCCTAGCACCGGATATGCCCAAGGCAGATACGCTGACGGAAGTTTCCTCACCGATGCCGGTAACGCCTTTTCTTTCACCCGCTTCATCACCGAAGGAGCTCCCTGCCATTATACTTGGTATGCCCCCCATGATATATACGGACTTATGGAATGTATGGGCGGAAAAGAAAAATACATTGCCAAACTGGATTCCATGTTCAGCGAACACCGCTACTGGCACGGCAACGAACCTTGTCATCAGATAGCCTACCTCTTCAACTATGCCGGACAACCTTGGAAAACCCAACGGGAGGTACGTCATATTATGGAAACAGAATATCTGAATGCTCCCGGTGGTCTGTCAGGTAATGATGATGCAGGACAGATGTCTGCCTGGTATGTATTTTCTGCTATGGGATTCTATCCGGTATGTCCCGGTACACCTTATTATATAATAGGAAGTCCTTCTTTTCCCCGGATGAGCATCCGCTTGGAAAACGGAAAGACATTCACCATATTAGCCCACAACGCCAACAAAAAAAATATATATATCCAGTCAGCAAAACTAAACGGAAAAGAATATGACAAGAATTACTTTACACACCAAGATATAATACAGGGAGGAACATTAGAGTTCCAGATGGGCCCGAACCCTAATACAAACTGGGGAGCATCCGCCCTCAGCCTGCCTCCCGACAATATGAAATAAGTACAAAAAATAAAAAACAACCCATATGAAGAATCAAACTATCATCAGCCTCTTATGCTGCCTCCTGTTGTTTGTGACAGGATGCAGTACTTCCCATCAAGGGAACACGTACGACATCATGACCTATGGAGCCAAAGGAGACGGACAAACAGATGATGCCGCCGCTATACAACGCGCCATCAATGCCTGTTCCGCTGCCGGTGGCGGAACCGTAATCATTCCTGCCGGACACACCTTTCTATGCGGTCCGCTATATTTGAAATCCTATGTGAACCTTCATCTGGAACCCAACTCCCGATTGCTGGCCAACCCCGATGAAAGCATCTATACAGAAAGCGCATTCCGCGAAAACCGTGGCGAAGGAATGATGTGGATCAGTGGAAAAGACTTAAAACAAATATCCATTACCGGTACAGGAGAAATAGACGGAAACGGAATCGCCTTTATGGGCAAAGAGCTGGATGATTCCTACGAGCTGAAGCCCGTCACTGATTTTGACCCACGCCCACATGTGCTTACCCTTATCAATGTAGAGAAAACCGTTATCCGTGACATCACGATCCGGAACAGCGCCTATTGGACAATACACCTGATAGGCTGTTACGATGCCTTGATTGACGGCATCTCTTTATTGAATAATCTAAAAATACGCAACGGCGACGGTATTGATGTGGATCACTCCAAAAAAGTACGTATAGCGAACTGCTTCATTGAATCGGGCGATGACTGCATTTGCCTGAAGAATCGTCGGGAATTTGAAGAATATGGCTCTTGCGAAGATATTGTAGTGACTAATTGTATCATGACTTCACGTTCATGCGCTATTAAGATAGGCTCGGAAAATATGGACAAGATTGATAATGTATTATTCAATAATTGCATTATCAAAAACAGCAACCGGGGCATCGGCATACAAAACCGGGATGAAGGTACTGTGAGCAATGTCATTTTCTCCAATATATTAGTAGACTGTATGTTCTATTCTGATGTATGGTGGGGTAAAGCGGAACCTATCTATGTCACCTCATACCCTCGTGCCGTAGGCAATCATAAAGATGCAGGCTGGCGTTTCCCCAAAGGTGCAACGAAAGGACACTCGGGAGAAGTCAGCAACATTTTCTTCAATCAGATTAAATGCACTAGTGAAAACGGCATTTTCGTAGGGGGAGACACTCCGGAGAAAGTGCATCATATCTATTTTGATGAAATAGATGTCAAGTTGTTAAAACGTACCGGTTATGAAGGCGGTGTGTATGACAAACGTCCTTGTAACGGAGATGGTTTTGTATATGACAAGACTTATGCTTTCTATCTGGACACCGCTTCGGATATCCGGATTACCGGCTGTAACATTTATTGGGCCTTCCCTCAATTGACACAAGCCGGAGGAGATATCAAAGAGAAGAATACAATACGTGTAAAAATAAACAAGAAATAATTATGACCCACATTCCATTCAAAGTTTCTTTGTTAAGACTGGTCTTCCTGCTGCTGCCCGTGACGGTCGCGGCACAGGAAGCCAGACTTTCTGATTACGTAGATCCCAGAATCGGTTCGGAAGGACTGGGACGGGTATTTATCGGTCCCTCCTGCCCTTATGGTATGGTGAAACCATCGCCCGATTGCACTGTCCATCCCAATAGTGGTTGGCTGCCTATGCCCGAACAAGTCAACGGTTTCTCCCAAGTACACGTCAGCGGGACAGGAGGAGGTCCTAAATATGGCAACATACTTGTCATGCCTTTTGGCAAAGGTATGGATCAGCTCAATCATATAGACTATCGCAAAGATGAAACAATCCGCTTGGGCTATTATGCTACCGAATTCCAGAGAACAGGCATATATACTGAAATAACAACTGCTCCACGCGCCTCATTCTACCGATTCACCTATCCCGAAGATTCCTTAAAATCCCTGTTGGTTGACGCCGGCTTCTTCCTGGGTGAACAACCGACCCCCGATGCCCGCGAAGCACAACAATTTGTAGGTTCGGAAATTCAAATCATATCCGATCACGAAGTAATGGGATATACCCGTATTCGCGGAGGTTGGAATAACGGACGTGCCTACACCGTTTATTTTTATGCAGTAACCGACCATCCCTTTGTACAAACGACCACATGGAAAGGAAACCAGATCAGCAATGAACGATACCAGCCAGACTCCCAACAAAAAACCGGAGCTTTGTTGCGTTTCCCTTCTTCTGCAAATACCATTCAACTGAAAGTCGGAATTTCATTTATCAGTTCTCTCAAAGCCAGAGAGAATGTATGGAACGAAATACCTCATTGGTCATTTGAGGACACCCAGCAAGCCTTATTGGCACAATGGGAAAACTTATTGCAACGCATTGATATAGCCTCAAATACACCCGAAAAATATAAGCGTATGTTTTATACCGGTATCTACCATACCATGTTAATGCCTGTAGACCGTACCGGTGAAAATCCATTATGGAGTGATCCGGAACCTTATTATGATGATTTTTATGCTATCTGGGACACCTACCGCACCTCAACTCCACTTATCACACTGATTGACCCTCAAAGAGAAACAGACATCGTACGTTCACTGATCAATATCTATAAACGGGACGGCTACATGCCTGATGCACGAAGCGGAAATTGTAACGGACGGACACAAGGCGGCTCCAACGCCGAAATTGTTATAGCCGATGCATTTGTAAAAGGACTACCAAACATAGATTACCATCTGGCTTTGGAAGCTATGCTGAAAGATGCGACCATACCGCCCGGAGGTAACGAAGAAGCGGAGGGAAGAGGCGGACTGATTCCTTATCTGGAATTGGGATATATTCCATACGGTATTCCCCGAGCCGGAAACCGCACAATAGAATACTCCTATTGTGATTATGCCATAGCCTTAGTAGCAAAAGGACTAGGCAAGACAGACTTGTACCAGCAATACTTGAAACAATCTTCCAACTGGAAGAACTTGTGGCGGGCCGATTATGAACATGCAGGAGTCAAAGGATTCATACTTCCCCGGGATAAAGAAGGAAACTGGTTAGACAAAATACCTTTCGGAAACTCCCATATCCAGAAACCCACCTTCACATATACCCCCGTTACCTTTGAAGGCCCTTGGTATACTCCTTGGTGGAACATGTTCTTTTATGAAGCCTCCTCCTGGGAATATGCACTCAGCATTCCGCATGACGTACCCGGACTCATTGAACAATGTGGCGGAAAAGAGAAGTTTGACGAACGGCTGGATATTTTCTTTGACAAGGGTTTCTTCAATGTGAATAATGAACCCTCCTTCCTCACTCCCTGCCTATACCACTGGGTAGGGCGTCCGGATAAAAGTGGCGACCGCATCCATGAAATTATCCAGAAGAACTATAATGACGGTTCTGCCGGTCTTCCCGGAAATGATGACTCCGGAGCCATGTCATCGTGGTTGGTATTCCACATGATGGGGTTGTACCCCAATGCCGGACAAGACTATTATTTAATCCATACCCCTCTACTGACAGAGAGTCGTTTCCATTTACAGGAAGGCAAAACATTCACGATCAAAACCGAAGGGCTTTCCGAAAAGAACAAGTATATCCGGTCGATTTTATTAAATGGAAAGAATTATCCATATTCCACCATCCGCCATAATGATATCATCAAAGGAGGCGAGTTGGTTTTAAAAATGGGCCCTAGTCCCGGTAACTGGGGGAGCAAACTATTTCCTGAATCTAAAGAGTAACATACGATGAAGAAAAAACTTTTTATATGCTTTCTGCTTATCGGCAGCCTGATGGGAAATGTAATGGCACAAGATATCATTACCAACCCTCTGTTATTTGTATTCAAACTGCATGGACAAACCCGAAAGTACCAATTTACTTTCAATCAGTCCAACGACACCCTTTATCTGCATTGGGGAATTGAAAGAAACACCCGATGGCAATCAGGCAGCTACGCCATGCCCCAAGAAGCTTTAAAAACGGCGGTCAGACTAAGCTTCTTACAGCCGGAAGACGGACAGCATATCTGTCTCCCCATTCAAGAAACCTTTGCCCTACTTTCAGCAACCGCTTTTCAGGAATTGAAAAGCCAAAAGGCATTTCATTATAATCAGACAGAATACCAACTGGCTGATACCAAGTCACAAGCTATGGGCTATTCCTTACTGCATGTAAACGACTCAGTAGACGGATGCGAAATGTGGATTATGGATAATCCGGATTTCCCTCTGATATGGGAAATACAAAATAATCCGCTCGGCATCAATTGGAAAGTAGCTCCCATAGATCTCCCCGCACACAATCTGAAAGAAGAAATCATCCAAAGCCCGGAAAAAATGGGTAGCATCTATTATGCTTATCCCACACCAAACGGCATACAAACTCCGGTACCCGAAGGTTACAGTCCTTTCTACATCAGCCATTACGGACGCCATGGGTCCCGCTGGATGACTTCGGACGAACGTTATCTAGAAGTCATTCGTGTCTTTGATACGTTTCACAATAAATCAGGACTTACCGATTTAGGTGAAGATGTGAGGCTCAGACTCCAGAAAGTATGGGAAAATGCCCGTGGGCGCGGAGGAAACCTGACCCCATTAGGAGAACGACAACACAAAGCCATTGCCAAACGGCTTTATCAACAATATCCCCATATATTCCGGGACAGCGCCAACATATCAGCGCGTTCGAGCGTTTCCGTACGTTGTATCATGAGCATGTCCGCATTCACAGAACAACTGAAAGAACTAAACCCCTCCCTCCAGATCACCCGCGAAGCCAACCAAAGACACATGGACTACATTGCCTATACTTCACCCGAAGCCGAAAAGCTGGGTTCGGCAAGTGCGCCATGGAGAACAGCTTTCCATACATTCGAAGAAAATCATATTCATCCGGAACGTTTAATCGCTTCACTTTTCAAAAATCCCAAAGAAGTCAGGAATCCCCGCGAGCTCATGATGGGACTTTATTGGATTGCTTCCGACATGCAAGATGTAGAGTTGCCTCTATCCTTTTATGATTTGTTTGAAAAAGAAGAATTATTCGGTATCTGGCAGTCTGTGAATTATCGGATGTATATTTGCAATGCCAATGCTCCCGTCAATCAGGGAGCAGCCCCCAAGAGTGCAAAATCTTTATTGAAGAATATTATAGAAAGTGCCGACCGCGCCATCCGTGAAGGAACTCCTTGCGCCACCCTCCGTTTCGGACATGATACCAACCTGATCCGTCTGTTGGCACTCATGCAAGTAGAAGGATGCTCCAATCAAGAAACAGATCCCGACCGATATTACCTGGCCTGGCAAGATTTCCGTGTTTCACCTATGGGAGCCAACCTTCAATTAATCTTTTTCAAGAATAAACAAGGAGAAGTTATTGTAAAATTGCTACATAATGAAAATGAAGTCAAATTACCCATTGACAGCCCTATTGCCCCTTATTATAAATGGGAAACGGTGAAAGCATTCTACAATCATTTATAAACATACAAATTGAGAAACAGCAATTTCCTTCAAAGTCCAATCTCCCTATTAGCTAAGGCTTTTCTTGCCTACAATTAAGCCCTTTCTTACGGTTACCTACTACAGACTCCCTCAATGGACCGTAGAGTCCATTGCAGCAGACTGTATAGTCCACCCAAGCAGACCTTACAGTCCACTGGCGGAGTCTGTAGCAGATGACTGTAAAAAAAAGCTTAACTATATGGAAGAAACGGCTTACACAACCACTCTATTCCGGTTTTATCTTTTTCAGATAATCAGAAGGAGCCATACCGAATTCATCTTTAAAACACTGACGGAAATAGACCGTACTGTTAATTCCCACCTTGAACGCAACTTCTGAAATATTGTATTTCCCCTCTAATAACAAACGTTCCGCATATTGCATCTTTATTTTGCGGATATATTCATTGGTGGAAAGTCCGGTCAATGCCTTCATCTTCCGATATAGGGTAGAATTACTCATACACATGGCGTCCGACAAATAGCCGATGTCTATCTTCTCAGAAGAAAGACGATCTTCAATCAGCTTGTTAATCTTCTCAAGGAACTCATTATCCAATTTATTCATAGACTCGGTTACTGCCGCACGTTTGTCAATGAGTATGGAATTCGTATTAAAACGCTCTGCCAACAACTTGCGGGATTCAAGCAAATTATGGATACGGCTATGCAACAAAGTAGCACTGAAAGGCTTTGTCAGATAAGAGTCAGCACCCACTTGATACCCCTCTTCCTTATCTTGCAAAGAGTCCTTTGCCGTCAGCAAAATAATGGGAATATGGCTGGTACGCAAGTCTTCTTTCAATTTCCGGCACATCACAATGCCGTTCATCACCGGCATCATGATATCACTGACTATAATATCAGGAATGCAGCCCAATGCTTGTTCCAAACCTTGTTCACCATTGGCGGCAGTCCTCACTTCAAAATCGTCCGAGAAAGATTCTACAATATAATCACAGATGTCCCTATTATCTTCCACTATCAGCAGAATACGCTTACCACTATGCACAGGTTCTATATTTTCTTCTTTTTCGTCCTTTTCATCGGAAGTTTTCTCCGTCGAGTCAGCATGCAGCACATGGGGATACGTGTTATCCGTCAGCAGACTGACATAAAAAGTACTTCCCACATTCAAAGAACTTTCAACCCTGATCTCCCCCTCATGCAAAACTACCAGGTTCTTTACCAGAGCCAGACCAATACCTGTTCCTGAAGCCTGATGTTCGCTTCCCTCTTGATAATAACGGTCAAAAATATGAGGCAATGCATCGGGAGCAATACCGAAACCGGTGTCACTCACACTGATTTCCGTATGGTGTATATTATTCCGGACCACCTGATGTAATCCTAAAGTTATAGTTCCTTTCTCTGTATATTTTATAGCATTGGAGATCAAATTATCCAGTATAATCGTTACTACCTCCTTATCAAAAAACAAAGACATATCTTCCTGCTCAATCTCAAGACAGAAATCAATCTCAGGTTTCCGGTTCAATTCCTTATACTTCAGTCCGATCTCGTGTACAAGGGCTGCCAGATTGTCACGACTTACACATAATTTCTTGTTTTGGGTTTCCGTTTTTCTGAACTCCAGTATCTGATTAATCAGGTTCAACAACCGGATGGCGCTTTGATGGATAACCGATATTTTCTGTGAATCTTTCCCTGATAAAGAATTACTTTTCTGCATATCTTCCAACGGTCCCAGAATCAACGTCAAAGGAGTACGCAACTCATGTGTGATATTGGTATAGAAACGTAAACGCTCATTATTCAGCTCCTGTTCCTGCTCATGATTTTTCTTCTCCAACTCATAGAGAGACTCCATATCCAGTTTCTTTTTATAGGCATGAAGAATAAAATACAGGACAGAAACACCCGAAAGAATATAAAATAACTTGGCCCACCACGTAAGCCATACAGGCGGGTCAATACGGATATCCAGAGAAGCTATCTCATCCGCCCATTCCTGATTCCGTATTCTTGTCTTTACCTGAAAACAATAATTTCCCGGAGGTATATTACGGAAAGTCACATTATTAGGATCGGTTACTGTATACCATGAATTTTCCAACCCTTTCAACATATAAGCATATTCCACTTGATCGGCCAAGGCATAATTCTGTATATTGAAGGTGACGCTGAAGTTATTTTGCATATAGCTTAAACGTACTTCCGACTGGCCTTCAAGCGCCATCACCTTTTCATTACTGTCCGTATCACGCAACGGGCCGAATATACGCATCTCCGTAATAATTGCAGCAGGTGACTCTCGTTTTTCCAATACCTGATCTGGATTAAAACGGCATAAGCCATTGATTGAGCCAAAATAAAGTGTTCCATCCTTAGCTTCCGCCACACTTCCACTCATGAAATTGCCCATAGGCACATTATCCCAATGATCGTAATTATAGAAAACCTCCTTGTCTTTCAACAAGCAGCTGATACCTTTATTGGTGCTCACCCATATATTTCCATGATTATCTTCCGTAATGGCACGTATATGGACATTGGACAAACCCTCCTCACTGCGATATACTTTATAGTCCCAACTCTGAGAGGATGGAAAACAAACCAGACCTTCTCCCGTTCCTATCCACATTCTGTTCTGACTATCCATATAAACAGTATTGATAGTATTAGAGGGAAAAAGAGAAGTCACGTTAAAAAGTTTAACGCACTGAAAATGTTCATCAAAAACCCCTAATCCTCCTCCGAAAGTACCAATCCATAAACGATTAAGATTATCTTTCGAGATACATCTCACCAGATTATTCTCTACTGTATAATGGTCTGCAATGCCTTTATCATGCAAGCGTACCTTATAGATGCCATTACTAGTTCCTATCCATACATATTCTGCATCTTCATACAGTGCACGCACATCTTCCCCTGTTTTATCTTTAGGAAAAATCTGGTGAAAACTTTTCTTTTTCACATCATAAAAATCCACTCCTCCCATAAACGATCCAAACCAAAGGTTTCCTTCCGAATCACAAAGTGCAGCCTGTATGGAATTATCAGTCAAATCACCGGTTTCTTCTTTATAAACCGCCACCCGCTTGCCTTTATCAAATACATTGATGCCTCCCCCATCGGTTCCGATCCATAACTTTCCATCCCTTGCTACGCATACACTGCTTGCTGTCTTATTATTCAGGCTACTACCCGAATGCTGGATAGGAGAATAACTATAAACATTAAAATAGGAAGATTCATGGCTAAGAAAATTAATTCCACCTCCCCACATACCAGCCCATACATTTTTAAAGGAGTCCTGAAACAAACAACGTACAGTAGAATTAGAGAGACTGTATTCATCATCCCCTTCCTTTATATATTGAAAACGCACTTGGTCAGGAGAAAGAAACATACGTTGCGTTAAATCCAAAATGGCTATTCCTCCAAATTCCATGGCAATCCAAAGTTTATTCCCATCAAATTGTCTGATATCAAATACGGTATGAGGAACCCCGTCCTCACTATGATGAAAATGGATAAAATTTTCGGCTTCCGGATTGAACAGTGCCAGCCCCCGGTCTGTTCCCAGCCAAATATTACCGCTTAAGTCCTTATAAATGCAAGTTACCCCATTACCTGGCAAACTGACCGGATCTTCAGGGTCATGCATAAAGTTCTTTACTTTTTTATCTTTAAGAGACAACACACTGAATCCATGATGCACATGCCCCATATACAACTTTCCATCTCCTCCATCAACAACCGACCAAATATTATCGCTAGCCAATCCCGGAACTGTTTGAGTATTGTAATGAATGAATTTTCCAGCCTTTTTATCGAAATAATCTACTCCCCGCCAATATGTCGTAATCCAAAGATTACCATCTGTAGCTGCCACAATCTTAGTAACATCATCCGTTATCAGACTTTCGGGGTTCTCGCCATCATGCCTATAGCAAAGAAAAGTGTTATTTACATAGTCATACGCATTCAGACCGGCCCTTTGCGTGCCTATCCAAAGGATAGAATCCTGAGGATCATCCAACAAACAATTCAGTTCATTGCCTGTTATACCCTGCCTTGTCAAATCTTCATTCTTCAAATAAGTAATGAAACGGGTACCATCGAATTTGTTCAACCCTTCCTCCGTGGCAAACCACAGAAAGCCCTGTTTGTCTTGAGCAATGCTCACCACATAATTATTGGATAATCCCTTCTCTATACCAAGCTGCTTAACAGAATAAGGTTGTGCCAATGAAACAACCGACAGCAGCAAGAGCCAAAGTACGAATATCTTTCTCATAGCATCAGTGTACACATTGTTAAATAATATGGTTCAAAAATACAAATAAAGTCTGTATTTTAGATACATAAATCATGCATTGCAAGATTTACCTCCCTTTTCTGCAAGATTTATATCAGGATTTTAATTCTTCTTCACGTACATTTGCACCACTGACGAATTTAATTCGTCCTCTATTAGAGTAGATGTTTAATCTTCAAATACTAATAAAATATGAAAAAGAAACATTTGTATGGTGCCATGTTATGGGCTTTTCTTGTAACTGCAAACCTATGTACGGGATGTAGTGATGATAACGACTACCCCGATGTAGACGGACAAAATCCAACAATGACATTAGCAACAGACCACATCGAGTCCGGAGCGGGACATCGATTTACTATTGAAGGGACATTAGAAGACAAAGACGGTATTGCTTCTATCAGCCTACAATGTGCCGACCTGCATTTGAACAAGACAATTGATTTAATCGAAATCTATGGTGCTCCGCAAGAGAGTTATGATTTAAGTTATTACTTTGACATAAACCGAAATGAAATCGGCGAACGTTTCACAGTCAAAGTTACTGTAACCGATGTAGGAGGACGCAGTATATCTCAAGATGTATTAATCACAATGGACGGAGATTTTGCAGCTCCGGTATTTTCAGCTGCCCCGGATGCCACTGTTACAGTATTAATGAAAAATGAAACGAAATTCAATCTTCGGTTCACGGCTACAGATGATCGTGCATTGGATTATGTCACAATTAATATTCCAGGTATAGACGGGTTTGACAACCGCCGTGTAGATGCTGATGGAAAAAGTTCATTGAACTTTGCCGAAATAATAGTATTCCCCAATGAACCGAAAAGTTATAATGTGACAATTACCGCTTTTGACAAGAAAGAAAACTCAACCACTACCACCAGTGTATTGAATATCTCAGAAATGCCGGATTTTCCCAAAATGTATCTGGCAGATGTGGCAACTGCCGAAGAACTGAATAGTGATATATTCGGGGTACCGATGGTAATTGAACATACAGGTGAATATCAGTATAAAGCAAATTATTACTGTCAAAAAGCCGGAACTAAAATATTCTTCTTACCACAAAAGAGTGACTTCACTCCTATTTGTTTCGGGCTTGATCCAGAGGATAACACCAAACTGACAGACGATCCCGAAACAGCAATGCCAATCGTACTTGACCAAGCCAATGTTTATTATGAAATTAATATTGATGTGAAGAACAGTACATACAATCTGAAAACTTACTCAATTGCCGATGCTGTAGACCCCATACCTCACACATACGGTTCTATCAGCCTTGACACATGGGGTGACGGTGGTTCGTGGTTACAGGAATTCTATTTCGGATATATGACCAGTAGCCCAACTGAAGTCCTGCGTTTCACTCAAGATAAGACCAATCCTCACCTATTCTATTTGGATACCCCCCTATTCCTGGAGGCAGGTACTAAAATGAATTTCGTTATTCATAACTGGCACTCTGACGGATGGTGGAATTATTGCACGTGGCGTGTAGACAACTCAGACGAACCGGAGATCTTCGGATATTATGGTAAAGAAGCCAAATATACCAATCCGGCATGGACCAAACCCGATCATGTAGGTGACAATTGGGCAAAACCAACAGTGAACGTCACAGGGAATTATAAACTTATATTCGACGCTCATTTGGAAAGAGCTAAACTCATTCCGGCCAATTAACAAGTAACATTAGATTTAAGATATGAAAAAGCAAATATTATTATTGTGTCTTGCGCTGACAAGTCTATGTAGCTATGCGCAGACCATCACTGTAAAAGGTGTAGTAACCTCGGCTTCAGATAAAGAACCGATGATTGGTGCAACAGTGCAAGTTAAAGGTACAGGTACAGGTACTATTACAAGTATTGATGGTGATTATTCACTAAACGATGTTGCCAAGGATGCCGTACTTGTGTTCTCCAGCATAGGATATGAGACTCAAGAAATAAAGGTAAACGGACAAACCGTTATCAATGTAGTGCTGAAAGATGCCAGTGAATTACTGGACGAAGTAGTGGTTATTGGTTATGGAGCCGTGAAAAAAAGTGACCTGACCAGTTCTATATCTACCGTAAAAGGAAAAGAAATTACCGAAACTGTAACCGGTAATGCAATGGACGCCTTGCAAGGTAAAATCAACGGTGTTCAAGTAACCAGTGGTGGTGGTCCGGGCGCACAACCAAAAGTTCTAATCCGTGGTGTAACAACAGTAAACGGAACCGATCCTTTGTATGTAGTAGATGGCATGCCGGTAGGTACAAACATCAACTTCCTAAACAGTAATGACATTGAATCTATGGAAGTTTTAAAAGACGCTTCGGCTGCTGCCATTTACGGAACACGTGCTTCTAACGGTGTCATTCTAATCACAACCAAAAAAGGAATGGCAGGAAAAACAAATATCAGTTTTAATGCATCTGCAGGTTTCCAAACACTGTCAAAACCCAAAATGGCTAATGCCGCCGAATATAAAGAAGTATTCAATACCCGATACACAAATGACGGAGGAACTTCTATTTGGAATGATACAGGCGCTACTACCAATCCCGGAGGAACAGACTGGTGGGACGAAGTAATCAACAAAACTGCTTTAGTGCAAAATTACTCACTCAATATCTCCGGTGGTTCAGACAAACTGGTTTATAACCTGAGTATGGGTTACTACCGTAACAATTCACAATATGACTATGGTTATTGGGACAAAATCAACGCACGCCTTAATACAGAATATACATTTAATAAATATGTAAAAATGGGTTTCGACATTGCCCCACGTGTAGAATCATGGGATGATACCCCCGATCTTTTTTCAGCTGCCATGTCTATGGACCCCACAACTCCTATATTCAAGCCGGAAGATCAATGGGTGGATAACGAATTCAATAACTATCAGCGTTCTTACAACAACCAGGAGTGGAACCCTGCCGGTTCATTGGCTCGCCAAAATTCCCACTCCCGTGAAATGGGTACAATTGTAAATACTTATTTACAGATAAACCCTATTCAAAAACTGACCCTGCGCACGCAGTTCGGCGCTAATGCACACTTCCGCCGTACAGACAAATTCACTCCTGAATTCTATATTGATGCTTTGGAACAATCTACATTAAGTAATGTTTCCCGTGAAATGCAGGAATGGCTTGATTGGAACTGGACTAATACTGCTACTTACATCACGACTTTTGCAGAAAAGCATAATATTAATGTAATGGGTGGCTTTACAGCTGAACGCTTTGCTGAATTCCAATCAAAAGCCTCACGTGACGATGTTCCTAATAATATGGATCAAATGCAGGAAGTAAATGCCGGTACACAAAACCAAAAGTCAGAAGGTAAAACTGCTTACAGCACATTAGTATCTTATTTAGGACGCGTGATGTATAACTATGACAATCGTTACTATCTAACAGCTTCTATTCGTGCAGATGGTTCTTCTCGTTTCCCCAAAGGAAACAAATATGCCATCTTCCCTTCTGTTTCTGCTTCATGGCGTATCATCAGTGAAAGTTTCATGCAAGACCAGAAGATTTTCAGTAACTTGAAATTACGCGGAGGTTGGGGACGTGTAGGTAATCAAAACATAGATAATGATGCTACGCTGACTTTGTTAGGACAATCTGATTATGTATTCGGTACAGCTCCAGGACGTGTTTCAGGTACTATGGTATCAGGCGTTGGCAATAATTTGCTAAAATGGGAAACAGTAGAAGACTGGAACGTAGGTGTGGATATGTCCTTCCTTGACTCCCGTCTAGACATGACCTTTGAGTATTTCCAAAAGAAATCTTCTGATATGCTCTATCAGAAACAAAATATCTTCGCCATCGGATACCCCGACTGGAACAGTACAGTATGGATGAATATAGGTAGTATGAAAGCTAGCGGTTGGGAATTAAGTCTGAACTGGCACGACAAAGTAGCAGACTTCCGATATAATGTGGGATTGAACCTTTCCGCAGTGAAAAATAAAGCTGTTAAATTCTCCGGTGACGGTCCTATCCAAACTGGAGGTTTCAACAGCGACCAAATTATCCGTAATGAAGACGGTGGCTTGATTTCACGCTTCTACGGCTACGTAGCCGATGGTATTTTCCAAAATTGGGATGAAGTTTATGCTCACACCAACGAAAATGGCAAGCTGGTACAATCCAATGCCCAACCCGGTGACATTCGCTTTAAGGATTTGAATCATGACGGAGTTCTAGATGAAAATGATAAAACATGGATCGGTAACCCATATCCCGATTTGATGGTAGGTTTGAACTTGGGTTTCAGCTATAAAAACATCGATTTCACAGCCAACTTCTATGGTACATTCGGTAATGATATTTTCAATAAGACCAAAGGTTTATACTCCGGCGTAAGTGGGCAAAACGTTTGGGCAGGTACATTGCAGAAAGCATGGCATGGCGAAGGAACCAGCAACGATATTCCTCGTCTGTCCTACAATGATTTGAATCAGAATTACACACGCGTTTCAAGTTTCTTTGTAGAAGACGGCTCTTATATGCGTTGCAAACTATTACAAGTGGGTTACACACTCCCCAAGAAGTGGTTGAACGGAACCGAATTGCGTCTCTCATTGTCGGCTCAAAATCCTTTCACTATCACCAGCTACTCAGGTATGGATCCTGAACGTCCACAGATTGGTAAAGATGGCAGTGTAATTGAAACCGGTATTGACGGCATCGCTTATCCTAACCCACGTACTTTCTTATTTGGAATTGATTTAAAATTTTAACCCTCAAGGTATAAACCATGAAAAAGATATTAACAATATTAACAATGATTGCCTCGCTGACATTCACTTCTTGTGAGGATTTCCTAACAGAGGAAGTGCGCGGGCAACAAAATTTGGATACTTATTTCCAAAGTGCAGAAGAAGCCGAAGCATTTATTACTGGTTGTTACCAGGCCATTACTTTTGGCGGATGGTGGAATATCAACACAGTATGGTTGCTTTCCGAGATGTGTAGTGATGACGGTTGGATGGGCAATACCAGCCAAAGTCAAAGTGACTATATTTCTTTGGCCCACTATCAAGGTACCGGACAAAGCAATGGTGCCATCTCCAACTTTTGGCAGTATCGATACAAAGGCATTCTACGTTGCAATATCGCAGTGGAACGCATTTCACAAGCTGATTTCTCAGATGAAGAAATGAAGAACCGGCTTGTAGCCGAAGCACGTTTTCTCCGTGGATACTTCTATTTTGAACTTGTGAAGAATTTTGGTGGTGTGCCTCTCATTACAGGCTTCCTGTTGCCCGAAGAAATACAAGGTATTACCCGCGCTTCGGCCGAAGATGTATATAAGTTCATTGAAGATGATTTAAAAGCCGCTGCTGATGTGTTGCCACAACGTAGTCAATATGCTGCTACAGATATGGGACGCGCTACCCGTGGAGCTGCATTAGGCCTATTGGGAAAGGTTTACCTCTACCAAAGCAAATGGCAAGAGGCACATGATGTATTGAAAACAGTCATCGACGAAGGTGAATATAAATTACTCGACAACTTCGGTGATGTATGGGATGTTGACCATAACAATAGCGAAGAAAGTCTGTTTGAAGTACAATATATGTATGATGGAACTTATGCATTGGGTGGTTCTTTGACTGTTATTACCGGTGCCCGTAGTGGTCCCGGCGACGGATGGTCTTGGGGACAGCCAACCGCTAACCTCGAACAAGCCTACATCGATGCAGGAGATACAGAACGTTTACGTTGGACTATCATTAAAACCGGTTGTACAGAAATTGCCGGAGAGAATAACTTCGACAAGTTCGTTGAAAACAACACAAAAATCGCCAATTATAAAGATTATATCGAAAAGTACGGTTGGGATCCCGAATGTTATATTATAGATCCGTCACAACATAAATCAGCACGTATTGTCCGGAAGTATTTTGTACCTATTGAAAAACGTCCGGAAGTATACAATATCGACAAAATTCCATTAGATCATCGTATCTTACGCTATGCAGATGTATTGTTGATGTATGCTGAAGCCTGCAACGAATTGGGCGAAGATGGTACAGCACGTACCTACCTTAATGAGGTACGGAATCGTGTAAAATTACCTGCTGTCACATCCAGTGGGAACGAGCTTCGCAAAGCTATCCGGCTAGAACGTCGTTTGGAACTGGCATGGGAACAAAACAGAATCTATGATATCCGCCGTTGGACAGATGACAATGGCAAGAAAATGATTTGTAACCTGATGGGAGCAAACGGTACATTTGTAAAATACAATACAGATCCCGCTACCCGCGACATTTACGAATGGGAAAATCAAGGTGAGGCAAGTGATAAAGGAATCAGCTTCAACGAAAACCGGGATATGGTATTCCCGATACCTTTATATGAGATTACAATGTCTAATGGTTCTATCACCCAAAATCCGGGCTGGAATTAATCATTTTCCAAAAAGAACAGATTGTTACAGGAATTAAACATTCAATAGGTCTTTATATTCTGTCGCGGATAGTTTGCTAGGATTATCCGCGACTATTTTTTAATCCATCTAAAACAATGAAACTAAAATATATTTTTACTCTTCCACTGTTCTTTTCTACTGTAGCCTGCAGTGACGATTCTCCCCAAACACCGGATACATCGGGGCAACCGGACAGCAGCATAAACGTAGAAAAAACAGTAACCATAGATGCCGGACAATCTTTTCAGACTCTGACAGGATTTGGCGCATCAGATTGTTGGGCACCTGCCTTCGTAGGAAAAAGCTGGATAACGAATCGTGACAAAATCAGTGAACTGCTATTCTCTTCTGAAATACAATCAGGACAACCTAAAGGTATAGGACTCTCCATGTGGCGTGTGAATCTAGGTGGTGGCAGTGCAGAACAAGGTGAAGCAAGTGGAATAGAAGACAAATCACGCAGAGCAGAATCTTATCTGACTGATGACTTAACATTAGACTGGACACGCTGTAAAGGGCAGCGCTACTTCTTGCAGCGCGCCAAAGAGTTTGGTTGTCAGAGTATAGTACTTTTCAGCAATACCCCTCCTGTACAATATACCTCCAACGGAAAAGGATTCTCCAATAGCGGAGGAGTTTCTAATTTGAAGGATGAATGTTATACGGACTTTGCCAGATACATGTCAGATGTAGCAAAATACTATGTAAACGAAGGATATCCAGTGACACATATCTCACCAGTTAACGAACCCCAATATAATTGGGACAGCGGCCAGGAAGGCAGCGGATGGACTAATGATGAAGTAGCCAGACTTATACGTGAATTGGATACCGCCATCACTTCTGCCGGTCTTTCTATTGATATTCTTCCAGGGGAATCTGGAGATTATGAATATCTCTACAAATTTAAGAATGATGCCGCCCATAGTAACGTACTTTCAGCATTTTTCACACCTGGAACTTCCACCTATATAGGCAACCTGACTCATGTAAAGAAACTTATCTGCGGCCACAGCTACTGGACAGATGGCACATGGGATGGTATGCGTAATGTCCGGAAACAACTGGCCCAAGCAGCCCAACAATATGATGTAGAAATATGGCAAAGTGAGTGGAGTATGTTAGGCGACGGATACAGCTCTTCCGAGTTTATAGGCTATGACCAAGCAACCGAAATGGACATTGCACTTTATATGTCAAAAGTAATACACAATGACCTAACTATAGCAGGAGTTTCCTCCTGGAGTTACTGGACCTCAATGGATATCCCCCGCTGGGGACACAAAAACCGCTTCTTACTGATTTCACTGGAACCCTCCGATGGAGTTTATGGGGATATAGAGAAAGAAGGCACTTATAAAGCTACTCCCACACTTTGGGTATTAGGTAACTACAGCCTATTCATCCGACCGGGTTATCGCCGTATCATGCTTAACATGAATGAATCATCCAGTTTCTTCGGGTCAGCATGGATTTCACCGAAAAAAGATAAAATTGTTGCTGTTTATACCAATCTATCAGAAAAAGGAGTCCGGCTAAACGAAATTCATAAAGAATGGGTAAGTGAAATAAGCTCCATCACTACTTATACAACAACAAATAACAAAAATTTGCAAGAGGTACACGTCACGGCAGACCAACAAGTAATTGTGCCTTCGGAAAGTGTTACAACTGTCATTTATAATCTGAAATAATCCCTCAACTTTATGAAATACAAAGCATTATTATTCTCTTTATTTGCAACAGCAAACCTGTTTGCTCAACATCCTGCCATTCACTTTGAAATAGAAACAGACCAACCCTGTCAAACCATGGACTATTTCGGAGCATCAGACTGTTGGAGCATGCAATTTATCGGCTTATGGCCGCAAGAAAAACAAAACCAAGTAGCCGACTGGCTGTTCAGTACGGAAAACCATGAAAACGGACAACCTAAAGGAATCGGCTTGTCTTTATGGCGTTTCAATGTAGGAGCCGGAAGTGCGGAACAAGGAGAAGCCAGCCAGATAGCCTCTCCCTGGATGCGCACCGAATGTTTCCTTCAGGCAGATGGTAACTATAATTGGAATAAACAACAAGGGCAGCGCAACTTCCTGCGTCTGGCAAAAGAACGGGGTGTAAACAAATTTTTGGCATTTCTTAATTCACCTCCCGTATATTTCACACAAAACGGTCTTGCCACCAACACAGGCCGTGGAGGAACCTTAAACTTAAAGGAAGAGCATTATAAGAATTTTGCCCGTTTTCTTGCCAATGTCATAAAAGGGGTGGAGAAACACGATGGAATCAAGTTCAATTACCTCTGTCCATTCAATGAACCCGATGGGCATTGGAACTGGATTGGCCCCAAACAAGAAGGTACACCGGCTACCAACCGCGAAATAGCCCGTGCCATACGCCTCATCAGTAAAGAGTTCGTAAATAACCAAATTGACACACAGATTCTAGTCAATGAGTCCTCTGACTATCGTTGTATGTTCGATACTCACATGACTAATTGGGAACGGGGGTATCAAATCCAGTCTTTCTTTAATCCGGACAGTACAGCCACCTATCTGGGTGATACTCCCAATGTTCCCCGGCTGATGGTAGGGCATAGTTATTGGACTAATACTCCTCTGAATAATTTACACGATATCCGTTGTCAATTAAAAGATACTTTAGACAAGTATAAGGTGGATTTCTGGCAGACAGAAACCTGTATCATGGGCAATGACGAAGAAATCGGCGGAGGCGGAGGATATGACTTCACCATGAAGACAGCATTATATGTAGCACGGATCATTCATCATGACATTGTATATGCAGGTGCTCGCAGTTGGCAATGGTGGCGATCTATCGGTGGAGATTATAAAGACGGATTAATCCGTGAGTATAGTGATCCGACTTTTCTGAATGGTGAGGTGAAAGACTCCAAATTAATGTGGGCTTTGGGAAACTACAGTAGATTTATACGCCCGGGAGCTGTTCGGAAAGCAATTATAGCCAAAGACAACCAAGGGAAAATCATTCCTGAAGGCGATACGGATGTAACCGGACTAATGTGTTCAGCATACCAAAATACAGACGGAAAGGAGGTTTTCGTTATGATTAATTATGCAGCGGAAGATAAAGAGTTTACTTTCTATCAGCGTAACGGAATTATAAAAAACTGGACAATCTATCGTACTTCGGATAAAGATGGAGAGAATCTTCTACCGGTAGGAAGCATCAAAAACCATGAAAAAGTTGTGATCCCGGCACGTTCCATTATTACGTTGGTCACTCAATAATACTCCAATATATAAAGAAATAAGGTTGGCTCTTTGTGAAGAGTTCAGCCTTATTCTCTTCTTAAAATACATTTCGGTTCTCAATCCTTCCTTTTTATACTGCTTTCCCTCACCTGCAAACAAGTAGGAATAATGATTTGCCTGATTTTTTTATCTCCCTTAATCTTATCAATCAACATCTGACATGCGGCTTCCCCCATCTTATAAGTCTGATGCGAGACGGCCGAAAGGCGAGGCACTACATAATTGGCATGTTGCTCATCTGTATACCCAATAAGCGCTATATCCTGAGGAATACGAAGATTATGATTTCTAATCACTTCCATAGCGGCAAATGCCAATGTATCATTCATGGCAAGAATTGCATCGGGAGGCTCCGGAAGCGATAATAAAATTTCTGTAGCTATTTTCCCTTCTTCAAAATCAATTTTCCGACACACAACCAAATCTTTCTCAATAGGTATCTTATTTTCCCTTAACGCTTCAAGGTAACCATGTTTTCTCTTTCTTACTATATCCAGATGGTTTGCACCACCGATAAAAGCAATCCGTTTGCTTCCATGATCCAACAAGTGCTGTGTCGCCATCTGAGCAGAATATACTCCATCAGCCACTACCGTAGAAAAACGGTCAGGCATGCAAACACGATCAAATAGAACAAGCGGCATATTCATATCATCCAAACTCAACCAATGGGCATAATCTGTTGTTTCTTGAGATAAACAACCTATAATACCTTCCACATGCATATTGACCAAATTCTCAATATTTCTTTTCTCATGGTCGTATGACTCATGGGAAGTCGTGATGATAACAAAATAGCCGTTTGCTATAGCGGTATCTTCTATACCACTTAAAATAGACGCAAAGAAATGAGTAACAATATCAGGTACAATTACTCCAATGGTACGGGGAGTATTTTTCCGGAGACTCATAGCAAAAGGATTGGGGTGATAATTCATCTCTTTTGCCAATTTTTGAGCTTTAATACAAAGTTCCCGACTGATTTCGGGCCAGATCGGGCTGCCATCAGTGAACTGATCCTTCGCGCCTGCAGGAACATGATTAAGCTGCTCACCCAGGATGACACTGTCAACCTCAGCAAATTTATCTCCCGTGAGCAGCTCTCTCCCACGGCAGCCTATCACCTGGTGCACGAACAGGTGATTAGTCCGCTACACAGCCACCTTACACGCCTGATTGCCGCCTGGACCGGCTGCGATGCCAATGACACCCGCATGATCCTTCATACCCATGCGTTGATTGGTGAGATTCTGGCGTTTCGTCTTGGCAAAGAAACAATTCTGTTACGTACCGGCTGGACCGCGTTCGATGAAGAAAAGACCGAACTGATCAACCAGACGGTGACCTGTCATATCGACCTGATTTTGCAAGGATTATCGCAAAGGAGTTTGTAGTGATGAAAAAACCTGTCGTGATCGGACTGGCGGTAGTAGTACTTGCCGCCGTGGTTGCCGGAGGCTACTGGTGGTATCAAAGCCGCCAGGATAACGGCCTGACGCTGTATGGCAACGTGGATATTCGTACGGTGAATCTTAGTTTCCGTGTTGGGGGGTGCGTTGAGTCGCTGGCAGTGGACGAAGGTGATGCGATCAAAGCGGGCCAGGTGCTGGGCGAACTGGATCACAAGCCGTATGAGATTGCCCTGATGCAGGCGAAAGCGGGCGTTTCGGTGGCTCAGGCGCAGTATGACCTGATGCTTGCCGGGTATCGCGATGAAGAAATCGCTCAGGCCGCCGCAGCGGTGAAACAGGCGCAAGCTGCCTATGACTATGCGCAGAACTTCTACAACCGCCAGCAAGGACTGTGGAAAAGCCGCACCATTTCGGCAAATGACCTGGAAAATGCCCGCTCCTCGCGCGACCAGGCGCAGGCAACGCTGAAATCGGCACAGGATAAATTGCGTCAGTACCGTTCCGGTAACCGCGAACAGGATATCGCCCAGGCAAAAGCCAGCCTCGAACAGGCGCAAGCGCAACTGGCGCAGGCGGAGCTGAATTTACAGGACTCAACGTTGATAGCCCCGTCTGATGGCACGCTGTTAACGCGCGCGGTGGAGCCAGGCACGGTTCTCAATGAAGGTGGCACGGTGTTTACCGTCTCGCTAACACGTCCAGTGTGGGTGCGTGCCTATGTTGACGAACGTAATCTTGACCAGGCCCAGCCGGGGCGCAAAGTACTGCTTTATACCGATGGTCGCCCGGACAAGCCGTATCACGGGCAGATTGGTTTCGTTTCACCGACTGCTGAATTTACCCCGAAAACCGTCGAAACGCCGGATCTGCGTACCGACCTCGTCTATCGCCTGCGTATTGTGGTGACCGACGCCGATGATGCGTTACGCCAGGGAATGCCAGTGACGGTACAATTCGGTGACGAGGCAGGACATGAATGATGCCGTTATCACGCTGAACGGCCTGGAAAAACGCTTTCCGGGCATGGACAAGCCCGCCGTCGCGCCGCTCGATTGCACCATTCATGCCGGTTATGTGACGGGGCTGGTAGGGCCAGACGGTGCGGGTAAAACCACGCTCATGCGGATGCTGGCGGGATTACTGAAACCCGACAGCGGCAGTGCCACGGTGATTGGCTTTGATCCGATCAAAAACGACGGCGCGCTGCACGCCGTGCTCGGCTATATGCCGCAGAAATTCGGCCTGTATGAAGATCTGACGGTGATGGAGAACCTCAATCTGTACGCGGATTTGCGCAGCGTCACCGGTGAAGCACGGAAGCAGACTTTTGCTCGCCTGCTGGAGTTTACATCTCTTGGCCCGTTTACCGGACGCCTGGCGGGCAAGCTCTCCGGTGGGATGAAACAAAAACTCGGCCTGGCCTGTACCCTGGTGGGCGAACCGAAAGTGTTGCTGCTCGATGAACCCGGCGTCGGCGTTGACCCTATCTCACGGCGCGAACTGTGGCAGATGGTGCATGAGCTGGCAGGCGAAGGGATGTTAATCCTCTGGAGTACCTCGTATCTCGACGAAGCCGAGCAGTGCCGTGACGTGTTACTAATGAACGAAGGCGAGTTGCTGTATCAGGGGGAACCAAAAGCCCTGACACAAACCATGGCCGGACGCAGCTTTCTGATGACCAGTCCACACGAGGGCAACCGCAAACTGTTGCAACGCGCCTTGAAACTGCCACAGGTCAGCGACGGCATGATTCAGGGGAAATCGGTACGTCTGATCCTCAAAAAAGAGGCCACACCAGACGATATTCGCCATGCGAACGGGATGCCGGAAATCAACATCAACGAAACTACGCCGCGTTTTGAAGATGCGTTTATTGATTTGCTGGGCGGTGCCGGAACCTCAGAATCGCCGCTGGGTGCAATATTGCATACGGTGGAAGGTACACCTGGCGAGACGGTGATCGAAGCGAAAGAACTGACCAAGAAATTTGGTGATTTTGCCGCCACCGATCACGTCAACTTTGCCGTCAAACGCGGGGAGATTTTTGGTTTGCTGGGGCCAAACGGCGCGGGCAAATCGACCACCTTTAAGATGATGTGCGGTTTGCTGGTGCCGACTTCCGGCCAGGCGCTGGTGCTGGGGATGGATCTGAAAGAGAGTTCTGGGAAAGCGCGCCAGCATCTCGGCTATATGGCGCAAAAATTTTCGCTCTACGGCAACCTGACGGTCGAACAGAATTTACGCTTTTTCTCTGGTGTGTATGGCTTACGCGGTCGGGCGCAGAACGAAAAAATCTCCCGTATGAGCGAGGCATTTGGCCTGAAAAGTATTGCCTCACACGCCACCGATGAACTGCCATTAGGTTTTAAACAGCGGCTGGCGCTGGCCTGTTCGCTGATGCATGAACCGGACATTCTGTTTCTCGACGAACCGACGTCCGGCGTTGATCCCCTCACCCGCCGCGAATTCTGGCTGCACATCAATAGCATGGTAGAGAAAGGCGTCACGGTGATGGTCACCACCCACTTTATGGATGAAGCGGAATATTGCGACCGCATCGGCCTGGTGTACCGTGGGAAATTAATCGCCAGCGGCACACCAGACGATTTGAAAGCGCAGTCGGCCAACGATGAGCAACCCGATCCCACCATGGAGCAAGCCTTTATTCAGTTGATCCACGACTGGGATAAGGAGCATGGCAATGAGTAATCCGATCCTGTCCTGGCGTCGCGTGCGGGCGCTGTGCGTCAAAGAGACACGGCAGATCGTTCGCGATCCGAGTAGCTGGCTGATTGCGGTAGTGATCCCACTGCTACTGCTGTTTATTTTTGGTTACGGCATTAACCTCGACTCCAGCAAGCTGCGGGTCGGGATATTGCTGGAACAGCGTAGCGAAGCGGCGCTGGATTTCACCCACACTATGACCGGTTCGCCCTACATCGACGCCACCATCAGCGATAACCGTCAGGAACTGATCGCCAAAATGCAGGCGGGGAAAATTCGCGGTCTGGTGGTTATTCCGGTGGATTTCGCCGAACAAATGGAGCGCGCCAACGCCACCGCACCGATTCAGGTGATCACCGACGGCAGTGAGCCGAATACCGCTAACTTTGTGCAGGGGTATGTCGAAGGGATCTGGCAGATCTGGCAAATGCAGCGAGCGGAGGACAACGGGCAGACTTTTGAACCGCTTATTGATGTACAAACCCGCTACTGGTTTAACCCGGCGGCGATTAGCCAGCACTTTATTATCCCCGGTGCGGTGACCATCATCATGACGGTCATCGGCGCGATTCTCACCTCGCTGGTGGTAGCGCGAGAATGGGAACGCGGCACCATGGAGGCTCTGCTCTCTACAGAGATTACCCGCACGGAACTGCTGCTGTGTAAGCTGATCCCTTATTACTTTCTCGGGATGCTGGCGATGCTGCTGTGTATGCTGGTGTCAGTGTTTATTCTCGGCGTGCCGTATCGTGGGTCACTGCTGATTCTGTTTTTTATCTCCAGCCTGTTTTTACTCAGTACCCTGGGGATGGGGCTACTGATTTCCACGATTACCCGCAACCAGTTCAATGCCGCTCAGGTCGCTCTGAACGCGGCTTTTCTGCCGTCGATTATGCTTTCCGGCTTTATTTTTCAGATCGACAGTATGCCCGAGGTGATCCGCGCGGTGACGTACATTATTCCCGCACGTTATTTCGTCAGCACCCTGCAAAGCCTGTTCCTCGCCGGGAATATTCCGGTGGTACTGGTGGTGAACGTGCTGTTTTTGATCGCTTCGGCGGTGATGTTTATCGGCCTGACGTGGCTGAAAACCAAACGTCGGCTGGATTAGGGAGAAGAGCATGTTTCATCGCTTATGGACGTTAATCCGCAAAGAGTTGCAGTCGCTGCTGCGCGAACCGCAAACCCGCGCAATTCTGATTTTACCCGTGCTGATTCAGGTGATCCTGTTCCCGTTCGCCGCCACGCTGGAAGTGACCAACGCCACCATCGCCATCTACGATGAAGATAACGGCGAGCACTCGGTAGAACTTACTCAACGTTTTGCCCGCGCCAGCGCCTTTACCCATGTGCTGCTGCTGAAAAGCCCGCAGGAGATCCGCCCGACCATCGACACACAAAAGGCGTTACTACTTGTGCGTTTCCCGGCTGACTTCTCGCGCAAACTGGATACCTTCCAGACCGCGCCGTTGCAGTTGATCCTCGACGGGCGTAACTCCAACAGTGCGCAAATTGCCGCCAACTACCTGCAACAGATCGTCAAAAATTATCAGCAGGAGCTGCTGGAAGGAAAACCGAAACCCAACAACAGCGAGCTGGTGGTACGCAACTGGTATAACCCGAATCTCGACTACAAATGGTTTGTGGTGCCGTCGCTGATCGCCATGATCACCACTATTGGCGTGATGATCGTCACTTCACTTTCTGTTGCCCGCGAACGTGAACAAGGTACGCTCGATCAGTTACTGGTTTCGCCGCTCACCACCTGGCAGATATTCATCGGCAAAGCCGTACCGGCATTAATTGTCGCCACCTTCCAGGCCACCATTGTGCTGGCGATTGGTATCTGGGCGTATCAAATCCCCTTCGCCGGATCGCTGGCGCTGTTCTACTTTACGATGGTGATTTACGGTTTATCGCTGGTGGGATTCGGTCTGTTGATTTCATCACTCTGTTCAACACAACAACAGGCGTTTATCGGCGTGTTTGTCTTTATGATGCCCGCCATTCTCCTTTCCGGTTACGTTTCTCCGGTGGAAAACATGCCAGTATGGCTGCAAAACCTGACGTGGATTAACCCTATTCGCCACTTTACGGACATTACCAAGCAGATTTATTTGAAGGATGCGAGTCTGGATATTGTGTGGAATAGTTTGTGGCCGCTACTGGTGATAACGGCCACAACAGGGTCAGCGGCGTACGCGATGTTTAGACGTAAGGTGATGTAACTTCTTATCTTTCGCCAGCAAAGACACCACCGCCGGGCCGGCAAGGATTGCCAGCCCTGCAATCGCCAGCAAAAAGTTGTTTTCCAGTACGCGGGACAACAGCCACAGCACAATCAGCGCTGCGCCAAAATACCAGGTCGTAGTCAGCTCTTCCAGCACGTCTGCCACCTCACGCCAGCGTTGCTCGGGGTGGCGCTGAAACACCAGCATCATCACTACCGTGACACAATACAGTGCGCATAATCCCACGCCGACGTGAACCAGAGTCTTACTCATCCAGCCCACCACCAGCAGCGCCACTACCAGTAAATGCAACATAATCTGCCAGCAACTTAGACCCGTTGCGACACGAACACGTTGTTGCCACTTCATGGCTTCTCTCCTGAAGAATTTATCTCTACTTACTCAGAGTACCGAACTTTACGGAAAATTCCGTAAGACCGCACCTTTTTGTGACGCCGACTACACTATTTCAATGAGATAAGAGGCAAAGACAGGAAAATTATGCCCGATCAAACACAACAATTTTCGTTCAAGGTGCTCACCATCAACATTCACAAAGGCTTTACCGCGTTTAACCGACGCTTCATTTTGCCGGAACTTCGCGACGCCGTGCGTACCGTCAGCGCCGATATTGTTTGCCTGCAGGAAGTGATGGGCGCGCACGAAGTTCATCCGCTGCATGTGGAAAACTGGCCCGATACCTCGCACTACGAGTTTCTCGCCGACACTATGTGGAGCGATTTTGCCTACGGTCGCAATGCCGTATACCCGGAAGGGCATCACGGTAACGCCGTACTGTCGCGCTATCCCATTGAACATTATGAAAACCGCGATGTTTCGGTCGATGGTGCGGAAAAGCGCGGCGTGCTCTACTGCCGCATTGTGCCGCCGATGACCGGAAAAGCGATTCATGTAATGTGCGTACATTTGGGCCTGCGTGAGGCGCACCGTCAGGCGCAGCTTGCGATGCTCGCCGAATGGGTGAATGAGCTACCGGACGGCGAACCGGTATTGGTGGCGGGTGATTTCAATGACTGGCGGCAAAAAGCTAATCATCCGTTAAAAGTGCAGGCCGGACTGGATGAGATTTTTACCCGCGCCCACGGACGCCCGGCGCGCACGTTTCCGGTGCAATTTCCTCTACTACGACTGGACAGGATCTACGTCAAAAATGCCAGCGCCAGCGCGCCAACCGCGTTGCCGCTGCGGACATGGCGACACCTTTCTGATCATGCCCCTTTAAGTGCGGAGATTCATTTATGAAATGTAGCTGGCGCGAAGGCAATAAGATCCAGTTGCTGGAAAACGGCGAGCAATATTATCCCGCGGTGTTTAAGGCGATTGGCGAGGCACAAGAACGCATCATTCTTGAAACGTTTATCTGGTTTGAGGATGACGTCGGCAAACAACTGCATGCGGCACTACTGGCAGCAGCGCAACGCGGGGTAAAAGCGGAAGTCTTACTTGATGGCTACGGTTCGCCGGATCTCAGCGATGAGTTTGTCAATGAACTGACGGCCGCTGGCGTGGTGTTCCGCTACTACGATCCCCGCCCTCGCCTTTTTGGTATGCGCACCAATGTGTTTCGCCGGATGCATCGCAAAATTGTGGTGATCGACGCGCATATCGCCTTTATTGGCGGGCTGAATTACTCCGCCGAGCATATGTCCAGCTACGGTCCAGAGGCTAAACAGGATTACGCGGTGCGCCTTGAAGGGCCGATTGTCGAAGATATTCTGCAATTTGAACTGGAAAACCTGCCAGGACAGAGCGCGGCACGACGCTGGTGGCGACGTCATCACAAAGCGGAAGAGAACCGCCAGCCGGGAGAAGCGCAGGTATTGCTGGTCTGGCGCGATAACGAAGAACATCGCGATGATATTGAACGTCACTATCTGAAAATGCTCACTCAGGCACGGCGGGAAGTGATTATCGCCAACGCCTACTTCTTCCCCGGCTATCGATTTTTACACGCCTTGCGTAAAGCGGCACGGCGCGGGGTGCGGATCAAACTGATCATTCAGGGCGAACCGGATATGCCGATTGTCAGAGTCGGCGCGCGCTTGCTGTATAACTATCTGGTTAAAGGCGGCGTTCAGGTTTTTGAGTATCGCCGCCGCCCGCTCCACGGCAAAGTGGCGTTGATGGACGATCACTGGGCGACGGTAGGGTCCAGTAATCTCGATCCGCTCAGTTTGTCACTGAATCTCGAAGCAAATGTCATCATCCACGATCGTCATTTTAACCAGACGCTGCGCGATAATCTGAACGGCATTATCGCCGCAGACTGCCAGCAGGTGGATGAAACCATGCTGCCGAAACGCACCTGGTGGAATCTGACCAAAAGCGTGCTGGCCTTCCACTTTTTACGCCACTTCCCGGCGCTGGTCGGCTGGCTTCCGGCACACACACCACGTCTGGCGCAGGTTGACCCGCCCGCTCAGCCGACAATGGAAACGCAGGATCGGGTAGAAACTGAAAACACGGGGGTAAAACCCTGATGAGTAAATCACACCCACGCTGGCGCTTAGCAAAGAAGATCCTCACCTGGCTGTTTTTTATCGCGGTGATAGTGTTGCTGGTGGTCTACGCCAAAAAGGTGGACTGGGAAGAGGTCTGGAAGGTCATCCGCGACTACAATCGCGTTGCGTTGCTCAGTGCGGTCGGGCTGGTGGTCGTCAGTTATCTGATTTACGGCTGCTATGATCTGCTCGCCCGCTTTTACTGCGGTCACAAACTGGCGAAGCGCCAGGTGATGCTGGTGTCGTTTATCTGCTACGCCTTCAACCTGACGCTCAGTACCTGGGTCGGCGGCATTGGTATGCGCTATCGTTTGTACTCCCGGCTAGGGTTACCGGGCAGCACTATTACGCGGATTTTCTCGCTCAGTATTACCACCAACTGGCTGGGCTATATTTTACTGGCAGGGATTATCTTTACCGCAGGCGTGGTGGAGTTGCCGGATCACTGGTATGTCGATCAAACCACGCTGCGTATTCTCGGCATTGGCTTATTGATGATTATCGCGGTTTATTTGTGGTTTTGCGCTTTCGCGAAGCACCGCCATATGACCATCAAAGGACAAAAGCTGGTGCTGCCTTCATGGAAATTTGCCCTCGCCCAGATGCTGATTTCCAGCGTTAACTGGATGGTAATGGGGGCGATTATCTGGCTGTTACTTGGTCAAAGCGTGAACTATTTCTTTGTACTGGGCGTGTTACTGGTTAGTAGTATTGCTGGCGTCATCGTGCATATTCCGGCGGGGATTGGTGTGCTGGAAGCGGTATTTATCGCGCTACTGGCTGGGGAGCATACCTCGAAAGGGAGCATTATCGCCGCCCTGCTCGCTTATCGCGTCCTGTATTACTTTATCCCGCTGCTGCTGGCGCTGATCTGTTACCTGCTACTGGAAAGCCAGGCGAAGAAGCTACGAGCGAAAAATGAAGCGGCGATGTGAAGTTTAGTTAAGTTCTTTAGTATGTGCATTTACGACTAATGAAAAAAACGCGTATGCCTTTGCCAGACAAGCGTTATAGCTATAGCGGCAAGTATCCCAAAGAAGCCGATAAAATAGTAATAGAGTGTTAATGCACCTGTAAAAGCGCAACGAACCGGACTCCACAACTCTTCGCTATGGCATTTTCCTGCCAGTTCAAGGAGCTTATTTCGTCCATGCGAGATAATGCCTGACCATAACACTATCATTAAGCAACTTATTACCCAAACGGGTCGTTCACTCATTAATGCGGCATTCATGATGATCACCAGGACCAGCCCTGCGGTTGCCACCATACCCAAAGCGGTAATGAGCCATATACCGTTTAATATCCTGGCCTCGTGCTGAAAATCTAATTTATTGCTGTTTTGCGAGTATGATTCCATTCTTTTAGTTGTCCCTAGAAAAAATATTAATATTCACCATCAATAAATTTAAAACCACGCATACAAAATACTTTTGTATTTATGGATACGGAAAACACTTCCACTCGGCCATAAGGCATATTTTATACCTGGTACTTGTTAAGTGTCGTTTTTAGTAAGAAATAAATATCCTCCGGCATAGCCGGAGGTTTTTCAAATGCGCCTATAAGGCTCT
>OGYU01000453.1_pt1 | contig 34046 bp, 30 predicted proteins | sample 1576581 | NCBI WGS metagenome assembly OGYU01 (sample SAMEA3541547, study PRJEB24748) | human gut metagenome | biome: human gut; feature: human-associated habitat; material: faeces | place: China | collected 2012 | reverse complement strand
AAAACGGAAATACGTTCATCACAAGAAAAAATGAGCATTCATCCCCAACCGACTCTTCGGATGGGGTTTTCTGCTCTATAATAGATAAATTTTGCAGCATTCGCACCTGAATCAATCTTTATTATTTCCCCAACACCTGCATCTAAATCTACATAATATACAGATGTATACTCCTGACAGAGCGTGTCGAGAAACATGTTTTTGTGCTCCAGTTCTTTGGTTTTTTGTTTAAGATGCTGTTCTACAAGTGTATTAACCAATGCACTGCCAAGATGTGCTCCGATCAGTTCAAGGAAAAATATAAAATTTTCGTTTTCCTGGATATATGGATTGTCCAGCCCTAAAAAACCAGTCAGGTAGGAGCCATGAAAAAGCGGCAAAACAACCACTGACTTTATCGCCTTCATTTTTAAAAGTTCATATTCCAAAGGCATAGTGTGGCATATGTCCTCTATATTGTTTACGACAACGCTTTCTCCTTGCCTGAACTTTTTCACCCAACATGGCATTTCTTCAAATTTCACATTCTGAAGATTATCTTTTTGATCTGTAATTCCATCTGCACACCACTCATAGGTATTTGTAAATATCTCTGGTGTATGAACCGTTTCAAAAAGATAAGTTCGATCTGCATTTCCATAATTGCCAAGAACTTCAAGTAGTTTCTGAATTCCTGCTCCAATACTCTCTCTATTTTCGGCTTTGTCAATTTCTTTTAAAATCCGCAGAATATCTCCTTCTCCTGCAAGGATACTGTAGTTCTGCCTGTCAGTCTCCTTTTTTATCATCTTTAATCTCCATTATCTTTTTTACTTAATCTTTCTATTTCTTTTCTCTATTACTCTATTCAGATAAGCTAAACCATAATAAAAAGCAAAGAAACTACTACTAATTAACCATAGTATCACTTTGCTATTTCATATGCAGCTGGCTGCCATTTTACAGACCCTATAGCTTTGCGTCACAGACTTTCGTCTGCTTTGCTAAAATATATATTTTCTCTTGGAAGCACAATTCGTTTTATTATACCCCCACCCACAAAAGCGTGTCAATTTGCATTTCACACAATAAGCTCCTATTTCTTTTTACTTCCGCTTCACTATTCTCTTCTTCCTTGATGCAGTTTTGATATTCTTCACTTTCATCCAATAGCTGTTTTTCCAGTTCATCTGAACGAATACTGGTAAGCACTTCAATCAAATGCGTGGATGCCCCGGAACCCTCATTTAGCATCTCATTCTTTAGCTGTGCTAACATTCTTCCATAAGAGAATGTCATTATCTGTCCAGCAAGATAATAGTATTCATATTCGAATATTGTCATCTCATCCTTTGTTTCAATGTATTTATGTAAAGCTTTGTGATCTTCTGGTGTTAACACTATACCTTCCATACTATTTATCAATATCCGCAGTGCTGGATTTTCTTCCACAATTCTCATTGCTTTCACCTGGAGTTCACGATATTCTGAGTGACTCTTTTTCAAATACTTAGTCACCCATTTCTCCACCGATTCCCATAGTGTACTTTGTTCCCACATGATGTCCTACTTTTTTCGCATATTGCATTTCTCCCTTCTGAAGTTCTCTTTTCAGTTACATGACTATACCAGAAGTTGGGAAAATAGCAATTCATCAGATATACCGAAAATACGGGGAAGAGATTGGAAATAATAGACAATACGGGGAAAATCGGAGCAAAAGAAAAGTCATGGCTTGTACCATGACCTCTTAATTCATATTTGCAGTCTTATTCAGCAGAAATACCTGCAAGTTTTACATTTACATTATAAGTTGCTGGGTCTTCTGCGGCTGCATTATTAACACAATCAGCATCAGTACCTTCCATCCAGATATAGACGCGCATTTTTACACCATCATACCCTACGGAAGAAGCGATTTTTTGTGTGCCAGATGAAACTTCATAGTTCTTTCCAACCTTAGTAGCTACCCAGTTTTGATCATTCTGATCGGTATAAGTAGTAGCATAAATATATGGATAAGTCACTGCTACTGGTTTTAATTTTCCATCTGTACTATTTCCTATACATGTCCATCCGTTAATTGCTTCAGCATCATTGCCCTTTCCGGTTTCTTCGTATGGTGCGTAGACTACTTTTAATTCTTCATTTCCATCATCGCTGTATGTGTCATCAGCATTTTTTTTGATATTCTGGATTGTAATACCAATTCGCATAGATTTCGGGATTGTGTCTGTAGTTGGCGTTCCATTTGCTGATAAAGTAATCGGACTTCCTTCGGAAGCATCCAGATAGACATCTGCATATCCTGTCTCATTGATGGTATACAGAATATACTCACTTTTAAGATATGCATAATGTGGATCATCATCTGTACCATATTGTCCTGGTTTTTCATCAGCAACAAAGGTTGGTTTTCTGTAAGATGTAACTTTTCCCTCGCCATTCCATCCTTCGCATACATACCAGTTTATCAGATCATTTGTGGATGATGGGCTGATAACACCGCCTGTTGTGGAAGCGGCGAGAGAAGTCTGTTCGCCACCATGTTGCGGTCCCTGTTCAGCAGTTGCAATCTGAAGAATGAATCCGTTTGTGGTTGCACTGATTTTGGTTGTAGTTGCTTCAACTGTATGATTCGATACATACCATGCATAAGTTGCTGATGTTAACGCAATGCCAGATATCAAAACAGAAGCAGCAGTTGCCATTAACTGCATTTTCATCTTTTTTACATTCATATGCTCATCTCACTTTCCTTTACTTCTACATGCCAAAAAGTAGAATGTAATTTCTGCTCTTTGGCATGTACCCCACGCCACAACCGTGAGATACGTTCTTATGACTAATTATTTCTCATGTAACTCTGGTGTAGCATCAAAGGTAATAGTTACACCAATATCTTTTAACTGATCTAAGTTAGTGGTATAAACACGTCCATCAGAGCCTTCATAGTAAACATAAACAGATAATGTTACATCGCCTTCAGTCTTTCCAAATTTTGCTGCGTGAACGATACCATCTGTACCAGACTGACTTTCGATCTCCCATTTCGTTTCTGCAGTTGTAATAGCTGTTTCAGCATTCAATGCATCATATGCATCTTTCGTGATTGTAGTTGCTGTATTGGTTGCTAAATGATAGGTATTAGAATCATCAGCATCAACCACATATGCGTCTTTTCCTAAAGTAGCTACTGGTCTGGCAACAACCCAAGCAGTACCATCTGTTACTAATACACGAATGGCTGTGTTCAAATCAGAGTTTGCATCGTTCTTAACTTCCAAACCAGTAACTTTCAGATTTGTAAATTCACCATCATATGTACCAGTACCTACATAGAAAGTATTCTTAAGATTATAATCTGCGTCTTTTGCTTCATCAGCAGTTCCATTTGTGCCAATTACAGTTAAACCAGCTGTGTTGATTGCCGCATTATCTTTTGTGCTGGCATATCCCGTTTTCCAAACAGCTTTGTCAGCGTCTTTTACTACTGTTGCCGGGTACAATTTTGTGTCTGGTGTGAAAGTTTCGCTTGCAGTAGTAGATGATGTGGAACTTGTATCTGTTTTTCCTTTGGCTGCATTATCAATTACCAGATATGCAGAGTTACTCTGTGCACTGATATTTGTTGTTGTAGCAGTTACTTTGTTATTACTTACAAACCAAGCATATGTACTTGATCCCAGCGCTACAGCGGCAACGCATACCATGGCAACGGCAGCAGCAAGCTGTTTTTTCAGCCCTTTTACGTTATTATTTGTTTCTTTCATTTCTTCCTCCTTTTGTGCAGTTTGAAGATTCCCTTATCTGTCCGAACTCTCCCTGCCAGTTTTCTTAAGCAAATCGAACTCCCACCGGTCACGGTCCGAAGCTTTTTTCCTGCACCGTTTCCGGTGAGGATTTCATCTACTGAAAAAAACTGTACGTGATTATTCTTTTGTATTCTGTCGTCCTTCTTTCTGCCTAAAAATCTCTGTGATTTTTATATATAATCAGTGGTTGTGGCACCGGTCATACCTTATTTGTTTCTTCTGTTTTCCCATGTAATGTTTTCATCATCATAGTAAGCATTATTCGGAACTTCATTTCCTGCTGCATTAATCGGTTTATCACCTTTCAAAGTATCTTTGATATCCTTGATAAATTTCCACAACAGATTTGTTTTGTCATCATAATCAGCGTCAATACGCATGCTGAACTGCACGCTTCCTCCGATAATGGAATCTACACATTCAGGGTCATCCCCTTCCATCCAGATGACAATCGTATATTTATCTACATTTCCTACAAGGAAATTATCTTCTTTGTAATTGCATACCACTTTTTTCGACTTAAAATTCGTACAGCCGAGTTCTTCGCCTCCATCGGAAGCCGGTGCTGCATAAACCACACGTTCTCCATTTTTCCAGACGGCAACACGCACTGCATTTTCTGCGCCTTTTGCACAGGAATCCAGGTTTATACTTGCCTGATATGCTAAATCTTCTTTTCCGGCATTTCGTACATAATAAGTGTATGCCATATAGTTTTTACCGTTATGGTTTCCTTCTTGTGAGTCGATATCTTCCGGTAAATCTTCAATCGACATATTTGTGGCATCCTCTACCACATCTGCTTTTAATCTTGCAGTTGCTCCATCAAAATTGCCATTATCTGCAATACTGATACCTTTTCGATATAATTCAAGACGATCCAGATTGATTGTAAAGTTACCCATCTTTTCCTGCATAAATGCTGCGACAAACAGAATACACACCAACAGCATCAGGCTCAAAAGTATAATCTGAACTTTATCCATCCTAAGCAGTGCCGATGCCAGCCTTTTTCGCCTTCTATATGGAACATACATACTGACAATTGCTTCCGGGTCAACATCATCGCCGTATTTACTCATCAGTTCTTCCAATTCTTCAATTCGAATAATCTGGTCATTTCTTACTTTTTTACTCTGACGAAATCGTTTCCCCTTCTTTTCTTTGGGCGCTTTTCTGTCTTAGTTTTCTCTGTTCTATTTTTCTCTGTCTTATCTTGCTCCTCTGTCTTATCAGGCTCATGTGTTACCTGATTTTCATTTTCTTCGACTTGTTCTCTTTTTTTCTTCTTCATAGGCTAATTATATTCACCACTATATCTATAGTTTATATCTTTTTTTGACATACATAACATATTCCTGCATTTTCCTTCGTTCTTCAAGGTTTGCAAATCTCAACTGAATACCGCAGACAAAACGGAATGAGTCACCTTTCGGCAGCTCTCTCACCCAGCAGACAACACCCACTACTTCCTGCTCCGCCACTCCATCTGATAAGGTTCCGATTCTTGGAAGGGTGAAAATACAGGACTCGCCTACTTCAAACCAACGGTTCATGTATACAGCAAGACCGTTGTTGGAAATATCCATCGTTTCTCCCTGTTCTTTATCAATCTCACCATCCGAGTTCAATTCCCAGGTATCCTGCATATATTTAATCGGTAATTCTACTTTCATACGGACATCCACACGCTTTATAAATTGTCTTTGTTCCGTTACCCGGCGGATTTTCCAGTATCTTCGGATTCCTTCTTTTACTACATCATCCACATAACCGGCTATAATATTTACATCGTCCCCTTCACCATACCGGAATAATATTTTTTTATTTTCATCCGGAATCAGAGCTTTGCCGTCTACCATTGGAATGGATACCAGAAATGCTGACTCATCTAATGCTTTATTAAATGTGCTCATCATATTAAACTGAGGCTCTTGACCCGTCGGAACATCAAATGCAAGATGCATTTTTGTTCCATGTTTAATCTGCAAACTACCTGCCATTTTCACATTTCTCCTGTCTTATTCTTTATTATCGTCGCTATTTATTTTGTTACTATTTATTTCGTTACTCTTTACTTCATTGCTCTTTTCTTCTGAATTTTTCTTTCTTCTTTGTTCCCGTATCTGCTGGATTGCTTCTTTTACTGCTGCCTCTTCTTCATCTTTTGCAATTTTCTTTGCAAGTGAAACTGTACGGGCCAGATTTGTAATTAATATCACTGCAAGCGGTAATAAAATAATCGGTATGAAAATCAGTGGATTCGATACCAGACGTGCCAGTTTTCCAAGCATCAAAGAAGAACCAATCACCTTGCCAATCAAGTATTCTGAATCAACCGTATAGGCATCCACTACGTTATTGGCATCCCCTTTTGTCGTGTAAAACCAGTGGTCTCCGTCTTTTTCAATTTCCATTACTCTATGTGTGTTTACTGCACCATCCAGTGCAGGGTCTGTGGAATAAAAGGAAATAACATCTCCTTCTTTTATTTCTTCCGGATTTGTCTGTTTCACCAACAGCAGTTCATCGGTCTTGTATGCCGGTGCCATACTTCCTGTCGTAATGCGAAAAACCGTATATCCTGCAATGCTTGGTGCTTCCCCCTGTCTGGTTAGTACTACAGAACATAATACCACCACTGCTGCTGCTATGACCAGTACCGATAATACGTTTATCAGCGTAAAAAATATTTTTTTTATCATTGATTATTGTCATCCTCTTTTGAGTTTTTACGTTCTTTACGCTCCTGCAATGCATTTAAAATATAGCGGGATAAGCTGTTTGCTTCACTCTTTGCAACTGCTTTTTCTTTTTCTTTCTCAGCCTGAAGCTGTTTTTTCTTAGCTGTTTCCACTTCTTTTTCAGCTTCCTGCTTCACTTGTTTCACTGTTTCTTCTGCGTCCGCTTTGACACTTTGAACGGTCTTATCTGCCTCTTCTTTTGCTGCCTTTACACTCTGTTCAGCTTCTTCCTGTGCTTTTTGAACTGCCCGTTCTGCCTCTTTTTGTGCCCTTCTGACTGCCTCTTCGGCTTCTCTTCTTGCCGTTTTTACTGCTTCTTCGGTTTCCTTTTGTACCTTTAAAATAGCTTCTTCGGCATTTCTTTGAACTTCTTCTACGGTCTTCTTTGCAGCCTCGTTTGTCTCCTTGATTGTCTGTTCAGCACTTAATCTGGTTTCCGCCGCTTCTGCCTGATACTGCTTAGATTCTTTCTTTGCAGCCTCCACCTGTCTTAAAGATTTCTCAACTTCTTTGTATGCTTTTTCTTTTTCCTGAGAAAATTGTTGTACTTTTGCCTGCGCTTCGCTCTGAATTTTTTCTATTGTCTCTTCTTTTTCTCTGCGCTCTGCTTCAATTGTCTCTGTAGTCTCACTTCGTATCACTTCGATTTCATTTTTTGCTTCGATTTCTGCCCTCTCCATTGCCTCTTTTAATTCTGCCTGGGCTTTTTGTTCAATCTCAAGCTGTGCCTCTATCTCCGCTTTCTGATTTTCCAACTCTTCTTTCATCTGCTCTAAGAACTGAAGATCCTGCATCGTAGAATCCAACTGCCATTCCAGACTCTGCATCGACTGTTCCAGTTCTTCCCTTCGTCTGGTTTCATCTTCAAGTTTTGCTTCTGCGTCAAGCTGTGCCTGCGTCACTTCTTCCACAAACACTTTACGGATTTCTACGTCTTCGATATTTCTGTCTTCTACAATCTGCTCTTCAATTTTCTTGATAAATTTGGGTTTTACCGGCTCTCGCTTTTCTGTTGCAAGTTCCGACATTTTTCGTGGGTCAGATTCCAGCAGACTTTTAAATACCGTATAATTGGTAATCATGTTGATATACATCTGCAGTAAATATTCCTCATCGAACTGGAGTGCAGAGTCCTGCTCTTCAATCGTATATCCCACTTCATCATACCCTTCGATAAACTGCCATAATTTATAGCAGGCACGGTAATCCGGGTCTTTCATCATCAGATTGGTTCTCTGAATCGGGCTTCGTACTTTGGCACAGCCATTCATAATATCACAAAAAGAACTGGCTCTTAAAGTTCTGGACATCCTTCGCACACGGTCGATTCTTTTGAACAGCTCCATGTTGTCGGTGTCATTTTCCACATAGCTTTGACGGTTTTTAATCGTCATCTCTACTTTATAAGAGATTTCCTCATAAGCATCATCAATCTTGCTTTCCATGCTCATGACATTACAAGTCTCATCTCCGGTTGACCAGAAGATGATATCCGTTCTCTTATCAACGAAAGCAAACAGGCGCTGAATCAGATGATAGACAAAGCGATTTTCATATAAATCGTAACTTTCTTCGGTTGTAACATTCAAAATCCTGGTCGGCTGGATTTCTCCTGCCTCATTTGATGCAATAAACTGTGTATTCTGGCTTAAGTGGCGTACACTGTCCGCTGTAATTTTCTTCGCCAGAGCGACCGGAACAACTTCCTCACTTGTAGCAATAAACCGGCGTGGCTTATCTACGATATTAAAAATGGATTCAATTCCCTCTTCTACAACGGTCAGCCATCTCTCATCTACAACTTTATGGAGAACTCGGTTTTTCTGTTCTAAGGTATTATCACCTGCCTGAATCATTTCAAACAGATATTGAAAATACCTGTCCTCTTCAAGTGCACCCTCAACCTCATTCGTATACTTCATATATAGGTCATTGATTGTACTCTCTTCCATCCTCGTTCTCCTTCGTCATTTATTTCTGTTCTACCACTTAGACTAAACCTGATTTTTAATACAGATTCTGGATTCGTCTTAAGTAAGCCTTGCTGTCCTCCATTCCAGTCTTTCCAAATGTCTTTTCAATGTAGTTAATCAACCCTGTAATTTCATCTCTTACAAAGCTGACATTCATGCTTTCAAATTTCTTTAATACTTTACGGGCTACGATATAATCCATTCCACCAAGCTCGTCTCCGCCACATGCTACGTAAACCGGAATGAAATCATACATCTGTTTCATAATACGGTTACCAAAGGAAAGTTTAAATCTGGTAATCAGATAGCTGTCAAGTTTCTGCATCTTATCAAGTAAATCATCGCTGATTGGATAATCTTCTTTTGCTTTTTCAAAGAGTGCCTGCAGATGTTCCGCTGTAATATCACAAGGCGGTTCTAATTCGCATTCAAATTCATCGGCTCTCTCATTAAGTTCTATCGGCATTGCACGGTCATATACCTTATCGGTAATTGTAAAGGTAGAATCATCATTGTTCGCAGTTCCGATAAACCAGGTCGCATCGGATACGGTAATTTTACCACCCTCTAACTTCACAGGGTCGCCCTCCCATGCAGTCGGAACCAAGTCAAGCACCCATTCTTCTTTACTCGGCATTTCAAGTACGGACAGCATTTCCGCAAAATAATACTCGATTCGGGCAAGGTTCATTTCATCCAGTACGATGAGCGTTGGAGTCGGTGTATAATTCGCCTCATATAAGGCTCTTAAAAATTCTGTTTCATTAAAACGTTTTGAAAATTCATTAAAATATCCAAGCAGTTCTGAACGGTCACGGTAAGATGGCTGTACCGACACGATGGTTGCCGGATTTTCCATATATCGGCTGAAGGAATATGGAAGACTTGTTTTACCGGTACCGGAAATACCTTCCAGAATCAGTAACTTACTGGAAGACATGCCGGCAATAAATCTTCTGACGATTTCCGGTGTATAGTAAAGTCCCATCTGGCTTGCTGCAAACAGACGGTATCTCTGGGCAAACTGTTCCAGTGTAACTTCGTTATCGTAAACCGGATATTCATAGTTTTCATATTTTTCATCCACAAGCGTAAGCTTTGGAAAACGATGTGGAATATTGCCTTTTTTCTCTGCAAGCACTGCCTGAACGATTGGTGCTTTTGATGCATCTCCTGACGCCGCTGCTGCTGCCGCCGCTTCTTTTAAGCCGGCTGAAATTGCATTTGCCTGTGCCTGCATCGCCTTTCCTGGGTCTGTAACTGCTCCCACAGTCGGAAGCACATCATCCGTCAGAGCGGAAGCTCCCATATAAGGAATTCTTTCCGTTCCGCCCATTGCATTTACTTTTAAGGCAAGAATACTGTTTTTCTCATCCATCAGAGTCAGCACCTGTTTATTGAGTCGGCCGATTTCTTTGTAAAGTGCCGCATTATCTGAGTTATCCACTTTCAACTGATGCCTTAAAATCGCTTTTCGTATAACGATCCACAAAATCAACAATGGAATAATCGCAAGTATCAGCATCAGCAATACGGATAAGATTTTTGCAAAAATACTTAACGTCGGAAAGTAGGTCCGGAATATGGTGAAGTAATCCATCCAGCCCAGAAAAAACAATTTCAAAAATGCCGTCACCCAGGATACAATATTATAAACTACCTGTGAAAGCAGTTCATACGCAAACTTTAAAAACTCACTCACAGTTTTTATGCCTCCCCGTCTTTATCCTCTGATGCACTTTCCTGTTGTTCTTCTTTCGCTTTTTTTGCTTTCGCAAGCTCTGCTTCTGCTTTTGCACGGATTGCTTCCGCTTCTTCTCTCATTTTCTTCGCTTCGTCTAAGGCTGCTTTTGCAGCTTCTGCTTCTTTGCCGGCATCCTGTGCTGAATTTTTTGCATTTTCCACTTCTTTTGCTGTCTCTACTGCAATCGCTTTTTTCAGACGTACACTAATCATAATCAGGTTATAAACCTGATAGATAAAGAATAAAAGCATCGGAATTACAATTACAATTAAAAATCCACTGCTGCTTGAAAGAAAATTCATTACATTTCCCATTTTTGAAAGATGACCGACATATTTACCAACAATATCGCCATCCGAAATAATATGCTGGTCCGCAATACCCTTATTGTTATCACCCATGGTTGTATAGCTTCTTACGTCACCCTGCGCTGCAATTTCTTTGATACGGTGGGTATTTAATGCATATTCATTATCAATAATTGTATGGAAACAGATAACGTCTCCTACTTCTAATTTCGTTGTGTCACATTTTTTGATAAAAATCAAATCGCCTTTTTCAAATGTCGGAGCCATAGAATCTGACTTTACCACCATCGGAGTATATCCACCGATACTTGATACATTCTGATTATCCCTTGTTGCTATTGTTGTAAACGCGTATAATGCGGCAATCAAAATGATAATCCACAAAACGACGCTGATTACAATCGTTCCAGTTCTTTTTAATGCTTTCATTCATTTTCTCCCTTTAATTCATTTATTGTTATCTATCTGAAAGCGATTCTTCTCCCGTTCCTTCTCCCATAAACCGAAGCCGGATAGAATATTGGGTCGCTTTGAGTTCATCCGTACAGGCCGGGTCTGTTCCCTCCAGCCAGATATGTACTTTTATTTCTTTATTTTCTCCTTCTTTTAACGAAAACATTGCATTATCATCTGTCAGTTTCATAACCGATGCCCGCGGCAGTCCAAATATTTTCGTCTGACCGGAAGTACCGCTCGTATCCCCCATGCCGGCATCATAAATCCATGTCCATCCATCTGCCGAAAATGAAATCCTCATCGCCTGTGCAAGATTTGTGTTCCATGACATAATCGCCGTACCATCTTCTGTCTCATTACTACTGTTTGCACTGGTAAGGTGCACAATCATATCTTTTGCTGCCATAAAATGCAGAGAAAACTCAAGATAAGCACCGCTTGTACTTTCTGCAACATTTCCGTTTTCAAAAGTAAATACTGTTTCATCTACTGTTGTCACGGGTTCAAGCGGAGTCTCCGCCATTGAAAATCCTTTGTCTCTCTGCATCCTCTCTGCAATCTGTTCAAACGATAATGTTTTTACATACTGATCAATTGTTTCATGCGGATCTAAATCCATTCTCAAATCTGTATCTGATATAATATCGAGTCCCATTGTCTTAACTTTTGTATTATCTGCAATGGAAAACCATGCAACGGTTGCAGCTGTCACTGCAACCAACGATAACAGTACCAACAAAACAGAAGTGTACAATCTGCTGCGTGCCTGTTTTTCTTTTCCTCGTTCCTGCTCTCTTTTCTTTTCCATCATTTGCTGCCCTCCTGGCTTAAGATACCATAAAAGGCAAGATGTAAATCTGCCTGGTCAAAGCTGATTCCCGCATCCGAGCAGTCCGGGTCACATCCTTCCAGATAAAAATAAATATCCACCGGATAAATTCGGTTTACTTCCATTGTAAGAAGCGGTTTGTCCGGAATCGAAATTCCTGCATTTTCGAATTTCACTTCATAATCTGATATCAGTACACTCGGGTCAGAAACCACACTTAGATTTGTGCTTGGACCGCTTAAGACCTGATTTGCCCCAAGGGTCTGCCCATTTATGACTGTGTTATAAACCTGTTCTGACTGGTCATTTTGATTTTGACTCAGCTTTAGGAGCACAGCCGAAGAACTTGAACCGTCAAATTTCAATCCAAGTCTTGCTGCATTTAAAAGATTTCCATCAACATCTTCTCCAAGCACACCGTCACTTTCATCAAAATAGAGATTTATACGGCTTTCACTGTCAAATCCCTCTGCATAAGCCCTTAAATAAATTCTTCCGTGATAATAATACTCTTCATTTTCTACATCTTGAAATACGGATGCCATATCATCTGTCGTAAATGGCGAATAAACAAAATCCCACAAATTGCTTGTTGAAACCGGCATCAGCTCCCCTGAGTCGGTTTGATTGACTTGAGTAATCGATGCGGTTTCTTCGCTTCTGAAAGCTGAACCACCCTGGCTGCTAATCTGCAATTCCAGATTTTCCTCTCCACTTCTTGCCGTCGCCTGACTGGTAGATACCGCACGACTCGAGGTAAACCAGGCATACGTTGCGCCCGCCAGAGCCAGCAGCACAAAAACTGCCGTTATGCTCCAAAACCAGGTTTTGAAACTACGCTTCATAAAACTTTCCTTCCCCCTACTTTGTATCTACACCGGCAAATGCCAGCTTTATCTCAGAGTTTCTGTTCTGCACCGGATTAGAACACTGCTCGTCACAGCCCTCCAGATACAACCAGAATTCTACTTTTGCAACTTCATCCGCATTAAGAGAAACCACCTTCTGATTTCCGGCGCTAAATTCATCACTTCCACTTCCGGCTCGTATCATATAATCCCCGATATTTTTTGCAGGGTCATCGATATAGACCGGCTGTCCACTTTGTGAAATGGAAGAAAGCACTGCATTGGTTCGTGAAATCGTCTGAACCGACTGCGCACTTCCGGTTAAACCAAGTTCATCTAACTTCCATAAAAATGTTTCTGTCCCTGAATGAGAAGTAATCTTCATTCCAAGGCGCATCGCTGCAAGTGCCTGCGCATCACTTCCCAGATTTAGCTCTTCCCGGTTAAAATACACATCGCAGTCAGCATTTTCACATTTTAGATAAACAATTCCATGCACTGCTTCCTGCTTCACCCGATTGTCCGCATTTTCATAAAGAACCGTAATTCCCTCTTTATTCTGTGCAATCGAACGATAAAAATGTTCCAAATCCGGTGTGGACAACGGTTTTAAACTCTCTGGATTTGCATCCAGCACCAGCTCACATGTTTTCTCAAACGGACCTGTCTGATTTGAGGAAATTAACAGAGCCGAACTTCCCTTGCTGATTGTTCCAGCCATCGGCGTTACATTCGTAGAGGCAAGCCCGGATAACGTAAACCATGCATAAGTAGTACCCGTTGCAACCACCAGAAGAAAGAGAATCCATAACACCGCTTTTCCAAAAGATTGTTTCAACTGACGTACTTCTGTATCCATGTCCATTACCTTTCTTTTATTTTACTAAACCGGCAAATGAAATTGCCAGTTTCTGCAGTGTTTCATTGCCGAGATTTCCGGTACAATCCTCATCACAGCCCTCAAGCCAGATATATACCTCAATCTCTACCGGTGTTCCCGGTTTTCCATCAGCTGTTCCGGTAACGGTACAAAGGCTTTTCGATCCACTTTTCAGGGTTGTCTCACCGGTTTCCTGATTATAATTACAATACGCATCTGAGGTATAAGGTGTAAATGCTACGGTTGTACCGTCCATACGGTCCGAATCCAACACGTACCCCTCTTTTCCTGTAGCTGTGTTATACTGTGCTTCTGGATTTTTTGCATTGTTTATCGCAAAAATATATTCTGACTGTGCGTCCTGATTTTCACCTGGTTTATGTACTACAAATCCAACACGAATCGCTGAAGAAATCGGTATTTTCTCATCGCTGTCCTGAAAACTGATGTCTGAAATGTAGATATCCGTCGCCTTTCCATTGCTGCGAAGGAAAAGACTGGTTTTGTAATAATCTTTATACCGCTCACTGTATTCGCTCTTTCCAAACAGATTTGCGACCAGATTCGGTTGATTTTCAGAACCATTGGTAAATCCGATTACTTTTTGAAATCCACCTTCAATCCGATTCGTCGAAACCGGATTCAGCTTTCCGGAAAAACTTTCAAGCATTGCGGCCGATTTATACCCATCTTTATATACATTGCTAATCTGAAGATTTACACCGGTACCTGCTGCCATACGCACCTTTGTTGTATGACGTCCGGTATTATAAATATACCATGCATAAGTAGCCGATACGACTGCAATAAGCGTAATCAGCAACGCCACTGCTGTTGTAGTCAGCTTACCCTTAAGGCTTTTGGCTCTCTGGGTTTGTTCTTTTTTTGCTGTTATACTCATAATAAGTCTGCTTTGGCTCACCTGCTTTCTTTATCTGAATTAATCTATAAGTAGTGAACTACTCAGCTACAAATAACCGAGCTTCTTGCTTAAAAATTGATTGGCTTTCTGTCGGTTAATAAATGATAGAAAAAACCAGTTTAATCATATCACTTACCCTTTATGTTTTCAAATAAAATCCTTAATTTTTCTCATCTAATCTCATTTTTTTTCATTTTCTTAATGAATCCTTAGTTGAGATATCGCCATAAATGGACTATACTATTAAAATGTGAGTGTCAAAAGTGATTTTGCCACTTACTAATGTACATTTTTTTATAAGGGGTTTTTATTTATGAATCATTTAAAACATCGGGTAATCTCTGCTGTCTGTTCGATTACCCTTTTATCCGGCACTTTTTCACTTCCGGTTTTTGCTGCTGACGCAAACTCTTCTGAAAGCACGGAAGCAATTTCTCAGACTTCTGAAACTGCTGCACTGACTGATACTACAACTGCCCAATCTTCTGATCCAGCTTCTACAGATACTACATCTGGCACACCGCCGACTGACCCAAATGCTCCGCCTGAAAGTTACAACTGGGAAGTTCAATCCGATTCCTGGGCTTCCTGGCCAAAAGGTCCGCAAGTCGCTGCCGAAACTGCCATTTTAATGGACGTCGATTCAGGCGAAATTTTATATGCAAAGGGAATTGATGAAAAGCGCTATCCTGCAAGTACCACAAAGATTATGACTGCATGGCTTGCGATTGAAAACAGCAATTTATCCGACCAAATCACGTTTTCCACAGATGCCGTCTACAGTATTGAACCCGGAAGCACCCACATTGGAATCAAACCGGGTGAAATTCTTACAATGGAGCAAAGCCTTTATGCGGTTCTGCTTGCTTCCGCAAATGAAGTCTCCAATGGCGTAGCCGAATATGTCGGCGGTGGAAGTATCTCTGCTTTTGTCGATAAAATGAATGAACGTGCTGCGTCCCTTGGCTGTAACAACACACATTTTATGAATCCAAGCGGTCTGCACGATGACAATCATTATACAACCGCACGTGACCTGGCTACAATTGCCCGTTCCGCTTTCCAAAACAAAATTTTCCGAAAAATCATTGGAACAGAATATTATATAGAACCAAAAACAAATATCACTGATGAAGAACGCTGGCTTAATAATCATAACAAAATGCTGCTCTCCGGTGAAAAACATTATGATGGCTGTCTTGGCGGAAAAACCGGCTACACTACAACCGCCGGAAATACTTTAGTCACCTTTGCCGAACGTGACAACATGCGTCTGGTCTGTGTTGTCCTTGCCGACACCCTGCGTTTTCAGTACAGTGATACGGCTTCGCTGTTTGATTATGGATTTGGGAATTTTCATAAAGAAGTGATAACAGAAAATCAGCCGGAAACTACTGTTCAATTACTGCCTGCGGATGCGTTTTCGCTGAAAATGACAACTCCCGAATTTCTCTCCTGCGTGGAAAACGGCAACTGCGTAACCCTGCCAAATGATGTGTCTTTAGATTCGGTTACTTATGAAACACGCGTGGAAGGCGATTCCGTATTTACTGACTGTCTCTTTAACAATCAGATATTAATGACGAAACAGGTAAAGATTTTACCATCAAAATCAATTCAAAAATCATTTAAAGCGATGAATCAAAAAAAGACATCAAAATCAAAAAAGGCGAAAAAAAGACATCACTGATGTCTTTTTTCACGCCTTTTTTCCCGAAGCAGATTTCGTTTTTCCCGAATCTCAACTGCTTCTTCTTCATTAATTTTCTTTACTGTTTTTACTACATAATAATTGCCTTCATCGGTTTTCTTCAACCGGATTTTCCCTTTTAAATAACCGTGTTCCGGACAATATGCCAGGCAGACATGGGATTTGGTATTCATAGAAAACCAGCGTATTTTCTTCTTTGCTGTATTATTACAAACAATGCATTTTGTACTTACGACTTCCCTGTCTTTCATTGCGTCTTCTTTTGTTGGAAATTCTCTTGAAATATATTTTGAATAATTCTCAAACATGACATGAATTTCTTCTTTTTTGGATTTCGGATTCTGATAAGTATCAATCGAGTAATTTTTCTCAACCACCTCAATCGGCAATTTTGCAAACACCTCTGCCGTATACCAGGCATCATGAAGTGCACGGTGAAAACTCTCTGTCTTTTCTATTTTAAGAAAATCAATTGCATATTCCAGGGAACGGCAGTTTTTTTTACCCTCACAGGCAATCCCAAAGATTTTCTGAAGGTCATAATAACGAACCGGTCCTTCTAAGAAATGCAGCATGGTATAGTATTTCAAATTTCGCTGAAGTTCAATCAAATCAGTTGGTCCCCAGGTACAAAATACAACGTCCTCTCCACACCATCTCAAAAAACGCCTTACTGATTTTGAAAAAGAAAGCCCGCTCTCTAAGGTATTTTTATCAATGTTTAAAATTTCTTTTGTTCGATAATGAAGTCTGTGATAGACAGCCGGTTTTACAATCTGCTGGAATTTATCAATTACTTCTCGATTTTCATCTAATTTTACCGCTCCAAATTCAATAATTTCAAACGGCAATCTTTTATTTTCACGGTCTTTTCCATAAGGACACTGGTTCCACTCTAAGTCAAATACAATATAATTCATTTCTTTCTTCTCACTAACTAACTATTTACTCTGCTGCTGTAATATTACCATGATGACCTCTTATTCGCAACTGAAAATCATAGTACAGAAAAAAAAGCAATACATACTTTTACAAATATGTATCGCTTCTTCTCTTTGTTTTCTATTCTTCCGCTCCAGGCTGTGGCATTGGCTCTGCCAGAATTTTCATAAATTCTTCACCTGTAATTGTTTCATTATCGTAAAGATATTTTGCAAGCTGATGCAGTTTTCCGATATTATCCTCGAGAATCTTATAAGCTTTTGCATGCTGGGTTTTTACCAGTTCCACAACTTTTTTATCAATCTCAGTCTGAGTTTCAAATGAGCATGCAAGGGAAGTATCTCCACCTAAGTACTGGTTCTGAACACTTTCCATTGCCACCATATCGAAATCATCACTCATACCGTAACGGGTAATCATACCTCGGGCAAGCTTTGTCGCCTGCTCAATATCATTGGACGCACCGGTTGTAATGGAATGGAAAATCAATTCTTCCGCAGCTCGTCCCCCGGTAAAGGTTGCAATCTTATTTTCGAGTTCTTCTTTTGACATCAGATAATGCTCGCCATCTTCCACCTGCATTGTATAACCAAGTGCACCGGAGGTTCTCGGAATAATCGTAATCTTATGAACCGGTGCAGAATTTGTCTGCATCGCCGCTACAAGCGCATGTCCGATTTCATGATAGGAAACAATCAATTTTTCTTTTTCTGAAAGTACACGACTTTTCTTCTGATAACCGGCAATAACAACCTCGATACTTTCTTCCATATCAGCCTGTGTTGCAAATTTTCTTCTGTCACGCACCGCACGAAGCGCTGCCTCATTTACGATGTTGGCAAGTTCTGCACCGGACGCACCGGACGCTGCTTTTGCAATTTCTCTAAAGTCCACATTATCTGAAACTTTAATCTTTTTCGCATGTACTTTTAAAATTTCCTCACGTCCCTGCAGATCCGGAAGTTCAACAGGAATTCGTCTGTCAAAACGACCCGGACGGAGCAGTGCAGGATCAAGTGAATCCGGACGGTTGGTTGCTGCCAGAATAACAACACCTTTTGAACCGTCGAAACCATCCATCTCTGTCAAAAGCTGGTTCAAGGTCTGCTCACGCTCATCATTTCCACTGATATTTCCGTCTCGTTTTTTACCGATGGTATCAATCTCATCAATAAATACGATACATGGGGCTTTTTCATTTGCCTGTTTAAATAAATCTCTTACCTTTGCCGCACCCATACCAACGAACATTTCAACAAACTCCGAACCCGAGATAGAGAAGAACGGCACATTTGCTTCACCGGCTACTGCCTTTGCAAGCAGGGTTTTACCGGTTCCCGGAGGACCTACCAGAAGAGCGCCTTTTGGCATGGCAGCTCCGATTTCTCTGTATTTTTCCGGATTATGCAGGTAATCTACAATCTCTGTCAAAAGTTCTTTTGCCTCATCTTCACCTGCAACATCAGAAAATTTAATTCCTGTGGAAGATTTTACATAAATCTTTGCGTTGCTCTTTCCAAATGACATTGCTCCACCGGCGCCACCACCGATACCACTCATCATTTTTTTACTGAGCCAGTTTCCGATAAACACAAAAATCAGAATCGGCACAATATAAGACAATAATAAGCTTAAAATCGGAGAAGTTTTCTGTGGAATTTCTTCTGAGAATTTTACTCCCGCATCTTTTAAGCGTTCTACTTCCTGTGAGTCTTTGATTCGACCGGTCTTATAAACCTGCGTCTCATTTCCTTTTTTTACAGAATAGTAGATGACATCATCTTCCAGATTGACTTCTTCTACCGTTCCACTGTCGAGAGTATCCAAGAACTCATCATAAGTGGCTTCCTTGATACTTCTCTCTGCAAGGCTTGGTACCAAAAGCGTATTTAACAGCACCAAAACAACAATTACGATTGCATAATAAAATATCAAGGGTTTTTTTGGCTTTTTATCTTTTATCTCCATAGCCATATCCCCTTTCTTTTTTCTTTGTAAACTACTCGGCAACCAAGTTACCGGAGCATCTAAATTAAGTAATTCCTTAACACTTACTATACTAACTATTATGCGCCAATTTTTACCTATTTACAATTAAGAAACCCTGTTAATTCTCTAAAAAAAAAATGAAATTTCCAGTTACTTATCTTAATTAATTATCTTCTCCGGTTAATCTTAAGATTCCCTGGATTTCTTCCAAATCCATATCCAAAAATGCAGATAACTCTTCGGCACTGTATTTATCGTCATCATCATCCATGATTTCTTTGATTTTATGCTCCAGATTTCTTACTTTTTCCACTAAAATATCATCGCTCTGTTTCTGATCTGTCTGTTCCTCTAACAGCAATAAAATTGCATTTCTGATTTCGCCGGATAAAAATGCAGACATATCTTCTGCTTCCTCAAGACTTTCCAGTGCGCCAATCAAGCCGATATTTCCCTCAGAAACCATATCTCCAAGAAAAACCTCTCCGTCATGCAGCTCTTTTGCAATTTTAAGCACTTCTTTCATATATAATTCTGTTAATCTTGATTTTGCCTGTGCCTCTCCTGCTTTTGCTAATTCAAAAAGACGTTCTCTTTCGCCTTCCTCTTCCGGAAGAATCACATTTAATGTTTCAAGATAATCCTCTAAATATTCCTTCTCTTCCTGTGTCAGTTCGGCCGATTTTTTCTCTTCTTCTGCCTCCTCTGCTTCATAAGAAAACATAGAACTTTTCTTTGGCATTTCTGGCTCTGAAACTTTTTCTGCTTTCTTTTTCTGTTCATCCGTATGGATTCCCTGAATGGTCAGATAATCATATACTTTCTGAAGCTGTGTCTCATTTAAGCCATCTCCCGCAAAAAAATCCTCCACTACTTCACGGCTGATTTTTCTTCCATTGTTGACTGCAAGTCTCTGTATATCCTGTAATTTCTGCTGAAATTCTTTAATTTCCATTCTAACCTAACACACTCCTTTTTCTCACCCAATTCCACCCAGTGCAATTCCAAGAATCAGCACCAGAATGCAAATCGGAACATATAAATATTTGCAAACCGGATAAAACCATTTCGTAATTGCTTTTTCTCTTCCTTTATTGACCTGTTCTTCCACATACTTCTTTCCGCATACCCAGAAGAACATAATCCCTGCCAGTCCTGCTCCGAGCGGGCAGATATAAATCGACAGCACATCCATCCAGTCCGATACAATTCCCTGAATCAAAAGGGAAATCACAATTCCAACTATACCTGTCAAAGCACATGCCGGTACTCTGCCAAGTCTTAATTTTTCCTGAACCGTCGCAATCGGCGCTTCGTAAAGATTAATTAAAGAGGTCATTCCTGCCAGTAAAACTGCAACAAAAAAGAGAATTGCAATCACATGCCCTCCGGGCATAGATTTCATCAGATTTGGAAGATAAATAAATAATAATCCAGGTCCTCCCTGATTTAATTTCGCACCGGTCGTTGCCATTGCCGGAATAATGACAAGTGCTGCAAGCATTGCCGCAAGCGTATCAAAAAACGCCACACGTCCCGCAGATGCCGGAATATTTTCTTCATCCGAAAGATAAGAACCATAAATCAAAGTTCCGTTTCCAGCTACAGAAAGGGAGAAAAATGCCTGACCCAGTGCAAAAATCCATGTTTTTGGGTTTGCAAGTGCTGTTTTATCTACTCTGAAAATGTACCGATATCCGTCAGATGCTCCCTGCTGAAATAGCACATAGACTCCAAGCCCTACAAATAATGCAAAGAAAATCGGCATCATAATCTTGTTCGCTTTTTCAATTCCTGTTGCCACACCGAACATCAAAATTCCCATGCAGAGAATTAAGACTACCACCTGCCAGATATTATTTCCAAATGCAGCTGCCATTGAACCAAACTGTGCACCAAACTCATCTACACTTTCCGGTGCAAGCGTTGCTCCGGTAATCGTACCTACAGTGTATTTTAAAATCCATCCCATAACTACGGTATAGCCGATTGCCATTGCCATTGAACCAAGTACCGGTATCATGCCAAGCAGTTCTCCGCTCTTTCTGCTTCCCTTTCTTTCCGTCGCCATTCCAAATGCATCAATCGGTCCGGAACGTGCTGCACGCCCAAAACACATCTCTCCTATAACTCCGGTCGAACCGATTAGAATTACAAAAATAATATAGGGAATTAAAAAAGCTCCGCCTCCGTACAGGGAAACTCTGGTGGAAAACATCCATATATTCCCCATACCAACAGCCGAGCCGATGCAGGCCAAAATAAATCCCCACCTGCTGTTAAATGATTCTCGTTTCTTCATAAAATTTACTCGTTTTCTCCTTGTATATTTTGTATTTGAATTATAACAAAATTCAGGAGAAAAGTAAATTTTGTTTGTAACTTATTCAGCTTGGTTCTTCCACTTTGTTCCAAGTTCTTTTAATTCTTCCGCAGTGTAAAGCGGACAAATCCAGTATTTTTCTTCCAGCCAGTTTTTCATTAATACTTTATTTTCTTTTTGAGAATAGCCTGCAAACTGACCTTTGACATCATCGCCGATTTCATAGCGGATTTCCATTTTATCCAGATTAATTAACCAGGCCTGGGCTTGATTTTGAAGTAAAATCTCATCGGGATTTTGCGTTTTCCAGACTACAACATATTCTGACTTTTCTAATGCCTCACGAATATCCTGATTCAAATCAGCACTCGTCGGCAGTTCTGTTTCATCTCGAAATACTCTCCATTTTTCCTTTTTTTCAAGCTGTTTCGGAGGATGAAATGTCTCTAAATGCTTCTGTAATGTAACTGCAACTTTTCGGTCAAATGGCTGATGCCGGTAGCTGATAAAAGCTTTATATCTCCGGTTATTCTGCTCTGTCTTATTATCTGTCTTATTTTCTGTTTTCTCTCCTGTCTCAAGCTCTTTCTCCATCTTCTTTCTCTCTTTCTTTCAACCATTCTAATGCCAGAAGTCTTTTGGTATCTTTGATATTTGCCATATCATAACTGTAAAAGTCTTTATCCATTCCACATTCATTTTTTAATGCAAGTTTTAATTCTTTCTGACCCTCATAAGCACAGATACAAGGATGCAGCTTTGCCACAAACAATTGCTGTCTTTCATTTCCACATTTAACGGCAAAAACAGCATCATCTGCACTTGCAGGGAGCCAGCCACGGGACAACATCCATCTTACCCAACGGTCATGTTCCCATACCGCTATCGTCTTATATTCACTTTCTTTTACTCCTCTGCTTCGATTTGCCAGATAATTCAGCTGTTCCACCGAAGCAAATGCCTTCTCGTCCCAGATTTCCCATGCAATCGGCATAATCTGATTTCCATTAATATCCCGAAACTGGAAAATACGATACGGCATGCTAAGAGCCAGACTATAGGAACTGTCATGATTATATTGTCTTCCATAATAGACCTTATCTTGCTGTTCTGCCTTTTCACTGCCCGCTTTGGTCTCTTCCGGGCTCAGCCCCGCAAACTGATAATGAATACACTTTGAAAGTTTTTCAAAAGTTCCTCCTGCCATCAAATCCCAGCTATAGTATGCTGAAAGATTTCCAAACGGAATAAAAGACCAGGTATTAAACCATCTGTCTCCATATATTTCTTTTTCAATTACCAGTCTTTTTGCAGTCCATGCAATCTGGTCCTTCCGACACAGAATTGCAATCGGATTTGGATTCTCCAGTGCTGTCTCATTTCTCTGTTCAATATTATTACGAACCAAAATTTCACGGATTCTTGTTGCCAGTGAAAGATTTTCTTCATCTGATTCAGTCGCTACCGCAAAATAACCATACGGAGTTTCATTCATTATGTTCTTTAAGATATCCGCTAACTGAAAAGAATGAAAATCAATATTTTCTCCTAAAACCTCCGGCAGTTCAATCTCTTCTACATCAAAATCGCTTTTTACCATTCCCGGGTATTCTGCCTTTATTTTACGAACAAATTCTTCGCCTTTCTCATCTAACACCGTAATCTTACATAAAATCGCATTTTCACGAAATCCCATCATCCAGAATGCTTCACGAACCAGCCATTTCGCAACTCTCGATCTTCCCAAAATAATAAAATGCAGGATTGGTCTGTCTTCTTTTAATTTTTTTGCACTTTCCTTTAAATCTACCGCACGAACCGGATAAAACAAAGGGTGATGAGATAGCAGCTGTTGTGCTGCTGTTTTATCATCATCAATTATAAAAACAGGAATCGTATACTCCGGAAGACCACTTAATGCTGTATCAATCAGAGCACGGGCGATTTCTGAATCATTTCGGATAAAAATTTCTATATTCAGTTCTTTGGTCTCTGGTTTTTCATCTTTTATTAACTGTAATAATTCAAATAAATCTTCTATATTTTTTTCAAAATCATCATCCAAAAACAAAAAACGTTTTGCCGTTTTTTCATGAATTTTCATTTGCATTACCGTCAGATCAAACTCTGCAAGCCATCTCTCCCAGCTTTCCGGGATCGTCTTTTCGAATATTTTGGCATATTTATTCTTTGTATTTGAATAGCATCGTCCCACTGTGGCAGTTTCTGCCCGCATAATCTGGGGTATAATCCGACTCTCATTATTTACTTTCCACTCTTCCTGCGCCAGATAAAATCCACAGTTATTACTGATTTTCAGATAATAATCTGCAGTTTCATTTGTTGAAGATTGATATTTTCCTGCACGAATATATTTATATAATACAAATGCTGCCTCTCCACGATAACTTTTCTCTACTGCAGGTGTTAAATATAGAATTTTCTCACAGCCTTTGCAGCATCTCATCACATCTTCTCCATCAGATGCCGGATTTTGATAAATGATTCGTATTTTCTCTAACATAGCTTCAGCATCTGCATTATTTTTCCAAAGTTTTGCCGGTTCATAAGAAAACTTAACTGCCTCTTTTAAAAATGCATTACCTGCTTTTTTATCTTTTAGCTGATAGGCTCGCCTTGCAAGCAGATAATTGGCTTTTCCTTTCTCGTATGGATTGTTTAATGCAATCCCCAGACACTCTTTTAGTTCTTCCAGTGAGCCTTCTTCCTTATGAAGCATTTCCTGAGCTATTTTTATCGCATCCGATTCTTCCTCTTCTTCCACAAGCTTCGGCAGAAATAAACTATGAAGTTTTAAATCCTGTTCCGAAAATTTCGTATTTTCCATTCCAAAACTGCATAACGTAGATGCAATAATCGAAAATACTGCAAGAATCTGTGCATATTCCTGTTTATTATAAAGATGAAATAATCTTTCCTTGATAAACAATTCATCTTTTTCTTCCTCAATTTTATCAATCAGACGATAAACTGCTTTCGCAACTTTATTTTCCTGCGTCTCTGTACATGCAGGTACTAATCGTTTCCAGTTTTCTGCGAATTCCTGAAGCATTGGATTTTCTTCAAAATTATAATCCTCATGCGCCTCATTTTTTAACTGAATCAGATAATCACTCGCATCCAGAAAACGTTTTTTTGCATCAATAGTCGCACGGCAGACTAAAGAAACATATTTTCCCTGAACTTTCCCACTTCTTACAAACATTTTTTGATATAAACCATCCGGAAAAATTTCTTTTATAAATGTTTTCTGGTCTGACTCATTTTTTGTAAATTTGACATAAATATCTTCATATAATTGTTTCCAAGTAATTTCTATCTTCCACACAGCGAATCCCCCTGAGTTGTTTTATGATTTCATTATACCTCATTCGATGCATAATATCTTGCATTTATCTTATAATTCTACTCTTTTTTCTTTCGATATTAAGATATAATAAAAGCAGATTAAAATTCAAAAGGGGGAAATTCACCATGACAAAACACTACATAGAATCCGATATTCGAAATAATTACCGTGCCTTAACAAAATGTTTAATTGAAAAGCACTTAAGCATCACCACAATGGAAAGTGCAACTTCCGGTCAGATTGCCTCTTTAATTACTGATACGGAAGGGGCTTCTGCCATTTTAAAAGGGGCTTTTATCACCTACTCAAACGAAGCCAAAATTATGCAGGGTGTTCCGGCTGAAATTATTGACACTTACTCTGTCTATTCAAAAGAAACCGCCGAAGCAATGGCATGTGCCTGTGCAAAAGCTTATCTTGCCGATATTGGAATCGGTGTAACCGGCACAATGGGAAATATTGACCCAGCCAATCCGAATGCTTCTGTTCCGGGTCAGGTCTATTTTGCAATTAAAATTCATAATACCGTTTCATCTTACTATGTTGAATTAGCACCACAACCGACCAGACTCGCCTATAAACTTGCTGTAGCAAAAGAAGTATATGATAAATTAATCGAAATACTGGAAAGTTAAAGTCAAACAGGCAGTGTCCATACCTTTAAACACTGCCTGTTTGACTCATTTCTTTAAAATTTGTTCTATCGTACTCAACTCAAGTATCCTCATGTGTGCCAAACAATTTCTCGCATTTCTATAGTCTTCAAAGTGGCTTAGAATTCCAGATACCGTCTTTTTCAGAAAATCTTTCTTTCCCAGTTGTTGTTTCCAATTGTTTTCCGTGTAATTGCCGGTAAGCACGAGGTCCGCTGCCATAATATTTTTCAAAGGTAGCTGCAAAGTGTTGTCTGCTGTTATAACCGGTATGAAATGCGATATCAGTAATCGTTAAAGAACTGTTGATCAGTAAAAATGCTGCCTGCTCCAGTCGTTTTCGATTAATGTAGTCTGTAATTGTACAGTGCATTTGTCTGGAAAATAGAGATTGCAGATAAGATTTATTGATTCCTGCATATCGAGCAATCTCAGGAATTCGAAGTTCTTCTGTTAAGTTTTTACGAATATAATCACAGGCTTTTTTTAAATAAAGAGCTCCGGTTGTGGATTGGCCTTGATAAAGACATCTTGAGAGTTCTAACAACATCCGAAAAAAAAGCAGACAAATCAAATAATCCGAATCAAATTTCTTAAGATGTTTTTGACGCTGAATACGTAAATCATCCAAAGAAAGTGTCAACTCTAATTGAGAAATCAAATCTTTTAAAGAGTATCCCAGATTATAAATATCTGTTCCAGTTAAATGAGAGCAGGAATCTTTGCAAAGTTTCAGGAATAAATCACTCTCCTTTATAAGTTCAGATAAATTGATTTTTGTTCTTTCTTCCTGACAGGAAAATTCCAAATTCAGCATGGAACAAAATTGGTCTTCTTCAATAAATAATCGGTGTGGGAGATTTGCATCAATAAAAATGAATTGATGAGCTTCTAAAAGGTGCTTCTCTTTTTCAATAAATACTTCACAGCAACCTTTGGTCACATACATGATTTCAAAACTTGGATGAGAATGAAGGTTCATCTTATAATCACTAAGAGAAAGTGCATAAAAAGCAGTGAGTGAAATGTATGGTTTTGATGGATAATACAAATTCATGATAAAAATTCTCCTTAAATAAAATACGGTAATATCTTGCATTTTTTAATGAAATCAACAATAGTTTACACCTTAAAAAAATGCTTTGTCTATAATGAATTCATAGATAAGAACGATAGAAACAGGAGGTTTTATTTATGAGTTTTAAAATAGCATTTATCGGAGCAGGAAGTCTTGTATTTGCAAGAACACTTTTTACAGATATTATGTCTGTACCGGAGCTTAGAAAAGCAGAAATTTCTTTTACAGATATCAACCCGGATAATCTGGAAAAAACAAGAGCACTTTGCCAGAGAGACCTTGATGCAAACCAAATTCCGGTTACGATTCAGGCAACAACAGACAGAAGAGAGGCATTTAAAGATGCGCGTTATATCATAAACTGTGTTCGTATCGGAGGACTGGAAGGATTTGAAACAGATATCGAAATTCCGTTAAAATATGGAGTGGACCAGTGTGTTGGTGATACGTTATGTACAGGTGGAATTATGTACGGACAACGTGTAATTGCTGCAATGCTGGATTTTTGTAAAGATATTCGTGAAGTTGCAGAACCTGGTGCAATTATGTTGAACTATTCCAATCCAAATGCAATGGCAACCTGGGCATGTAATAAATATGGAAAAGTAAGAACCATCGGATTATGCCATGGAGAAATTCACGGAGAGATGCAGATTGCAGAAGTACTGGGAATTCCGAGAGAAGAACTGGATATTACCTGTGCCGGAATCAATCATCAGACCTGGTATATTTCTGTGAAACATCATGGAGAAGAATTGTTAGACCAGATTCTTCCTGGATTTGAAGCACATGAAAAATTCAGAGAAGAAGAAAAAGTAAGAATTGATATCTTAAAACGTTTTGGATATTATTCAACCGAATCAAATGGTCATCTTTCTGAATATGTTGCATGGTATCGAAAACGTCCGGATGAAATCAAGGACTGGATTAATCTGGATAATTGGATTAATGGAGAGACTGGCGGATATCTGCGTGTTACAAGAGAGGAAAGAAACTGGTTTGAAACCGATTATCCGAAGATTTTAGCAGAAGAACCAAAGAAATTAGATGGTTCTGAAAGAGGAAAAGAACATTGTTCTTATATCATTGAGGCATTGGAAACCGGCAAGAAATACAGAGGTCATTTTAACATTATGAATGAAGGCTGTATTACAAACCTTCCGTCTGAGAGTGTTGTAGAAGTTCCTTGCTATGTAGATGGGAATGGAATCAGTATTCCGAAAGTAGGCGACCTTCCACTGGGATGCGCTGCTGTTTGCTCACAGTCTATCTGGGTACAAAAACTTGCGGTAGAAGCAGCAGTACACGGAGATGTGAATCTGTTAAAACAGGCAGCATTAATGGACCCGTTAACCGGAGCAGTTTGCAATCCTCCAGAAGTATGGCAGATGATTGATGAAATGTTAGTTGCACAGGAACAGTGGCTGCCACAGTACAAAGAAGGAATTGCACAGGCGAAAGAAAATCTTGCAAAAGGAAATCTGATTCCTACAAAAGAAGGATATAAAGGTGCAGTTCGCTTAAAAGAAAAAACGGTAGAAGAAGTAGCAGCAGAACATGATAAAAGAAAAATCACTGCATAAGATAAGACTATAGTTAGAGTCAGACAGTGTCAAAAAGCGACACTGTCTGATTTTTTATAATATAAGAGTAAAGCGTTCAATCAACAGGTATAATAAAGGTGCTCATTTAATAAAAAACAAGGACTGAATTTCCAATATTCACGAAATTCAGTCCTCACTTTTTACTTACTCAATTTATACAGTTTTGCATCATGGGAATCCACTCCCACAATCAACTTTCCTTCTATTTCACCTAATTCTTTTTGCGCCCATAAATCACGCAGTTTATAACTTCCAGTTAAATCAAGCGCCCGAAAATCAATTGCGAAAGTCTCACTCCAGTTTGTCGTATTAAACACCGCAAGAAAAACATTTCCTTCTTCATCTTCTGCCTGCCATACAATCATGTCTCCCTGACGGATTGCCTGATGTGCATTGCGGCTTGTCTTTAATAGACTTAACACTTCTTCATTTGTTAAAAGTGCTTTTGTCCATTCATCCATATCCGTAAGTTCACAGCCAATCATAAGTGGCGAACGGAAAATATTCCACAGAGTGAGCATAGTTCGTTGTTCTGCCTTTGAAAGTCTTGTCCATCTGTCACTTAATCCATGTTCACAACCTCTGATAGAAATATGTCCGACCGGAAGCATATCACAATCCGGGAAACAGCCTTCCGATACATAAGGTGCCCAGTTATTACATCTGTCAAACATTTCCATAATATCTTCCCAGGAATCCCAGAAGTCATTGGTGATTCTCCAAAGATTTGCATATTTTCTTAAATGCTCGGCTTTCTCTACCATTGCCGGTCCCGGTGAAAGACTTAAGACAATCGACCGTCCACATTTTTCAATCGCTCTGTGGAGCATTTCAATTTCATCCCCGCCATACTGCAATGTTCCTTCATCGTTGATGCGACCATATTTTACACAGATATCATCCACTTTAATATAATCCACTCCCCAGGACGCATACAATTCCAAAATAGAATCATAGTATTCCTGTGCGCCGGGTTGTGTTGAATCTACACCATACATATCCGAATTCCAACAGCAAATTGAAGCTGGATGTGCAACCTGACGTGCCGTATAGGAAGTTCCTTTAATCGTCACATTTTTTGCAACTGCCTGGCGCGGAATTCCTCTCATAATATGAATTCCAAACTTCAATCCTTTCCCATGAATATAATCGGCAATCTCTCGAAATCCCTTTCCTCCTGCTGCCGATGGAAAACGATTTTCAGCCGGAATCAGTCTTCCATATTCATCCATACATAAATCCGCAAATTTATGATAATGACTGGAATCCGCTGTCGGTTCATACCACTGAATATCGCAGATGATATACTCCCAGCCATATTTCTTCAAATGCTCTGCCATATAATCCGCATTTTGCTTTAATTCTTTTTCTGTTACCGATGCTCCATAACAATCCCAGCTATTCCAGCCCATCGGAGGGGTCTTTGCAAAATCATTTTTATTCATACTTTTCTCCTTCTATTTTAAGTCAATCTCAAACAAACGCGCACATTTTTCCTGTGGGAGTTCTACGCACAACTCATTCTCATCATAACAGAATTTACAATCTACGGTATCCGGATAGATGACCGATACTTTTTCAATTTCTTTTCCAAAGTCCAGTGGAATCTTGACGTTTGCAGTTTTTGGTGCAAGCACTGCAAGATATACTCTATCCTCCGTTTTAATTCCGTAAACCAGCTGTTTACTTTCTAAATCAGCAAATCCAAGCGGAAAAATCGGAACGCCATCCTTTATTCCATCACGAATCTGTTTATAAAGTGCAATTCCTTCTGCCATAAGTTTAAGATTTTCCTCACTCATTTTCCATACCATTCCACTTATGTATGGACGAAGCAGGAGCCCATTTACCATGTTATAGATGACATGCTCTCTATCATCTTCATAAGGATAAACCCACATACCGGCCTGTTCCGGTGTTACCGCACTTGCAACATTTACTCCAATATAAGAATTGTAAATGTAATCCGTCTGGTCACTGGTAGACTGAAGGCTTAAAAGTTTCATCATTCCATAATCCATTCTCTGTCCGCCAGAACCGCAGTTTTCAATTACAAGGTCAGGATGTGCTTTAAAAATTTCTTTATACCATTGATATAAACATAAATAATGCTCACGGATTGCATCGGAACAGCTGTCAGAATTTAACTCACTTCCATATCCCATCGTAACATTATAATCCACTTTGAAATATCCAACTCCATAATCCTCAATCAGACGGTCTACAACTTCACGGCAATATTTTCGAACTTCCGGATTTCTAAAATCCAGTAAATAACGTTTATTATCGATATGGCGTTTTCCATGACGGCAGATAAACCAATCATCAGGAAGTGTTTTTGCAAGCTCACACTCGACTCCCATGACTTCAATTTCAAGCCAGAGTCCCATAACCAGTCCTTTTGATTTCGCATAATCGCATACGGATTTCATTCCATTTGGGAAACGTTCCGGTGATTCTTTCCATTCACCAACTCTGTCCCACCAATAGCCTTTATCATACCAGCCTGCATCCATGCAGTAATACTCACAGCCCATCTCAGCCGCTTTATCAATGATTTCTTTTTCTGTACTTTCAATCGGGTCTCCCATCAGACAGTTCATGTAATCATTAAATACAATATTTAATTTCTTATCATCGTCATTTTCTCTTCGGATTGCTCTACGATACTTTGTCAATTCTGCCATTGCCTCATTTAGAGAACCATCTGCAACACCAAATCCAACCGGTACCGTCTCAAATGTGTCTCCTGGTTTTAAATTCTTCCACCAGCCATTTTCCATCTCTGTCGGTCCGCTAAGCGCAAGATACAGATTTTTTCCCATAGAAGAACCATACTCTACAAGCCACTGACCGGAATGTTCAATCTGGAAGAAATACGTTTCTTTTGCTTCTATGTCTTCACAGATTCCCATCGGAAGATATTCACAACTTGACCAGGAGCCTCTTCCTCCATAGCAGTATCGGTTTAACCCAAATCCCGGAGTGTTAAATCCATCTACCATCATGCCATTTAAATTCAACTGTTTTGCACTGTCTTTTTTCCACTGTGCTTCACAGCACCAGCTATTATATGGAGTGTAAATCTGTGTTTTATCATAATATGGAAGTTTCCCATTTGCACAAAGACCATGATAAACAAAAGAAGACACATACTCTAAGCCAACTGCTTCTGTACCATTATTTTTTACTTCTGTCCATACCTGAACCGCTGAAATCCCATCAAAGAACTGCATATAATAACTAAGTTCCACACCATAATCTGATTTCGTATGGATGATTAACTGCTGACCCTTCTCTGCTTTTTCCAACGTATGATTTACATAATGAAACTCTTCCGATGCACTACTTAAACTATGTTTATAGCCATGCATATTCCTGCTTCCTTTTCCGGTAAGCTGAATCTCTGTAATCGAATAAGATGCCTGTTCATCTCTTGGTTCACGATTTCTGTCTGGTTTTCCAGCGGTTGTAAATTGTTTTAATTCAACGATTCCATTTTCACGAATTTCAAAGATAACTTTTAATCCGTTCTCCTCAATGCGAATTTCTTTTGTCTCCATAATCGTGTTCCTTTCTTTTTCCTTTCTTTTCTTTTTTATTTTATTAATCATAATACCAGGCACCGTCTTCTGTTTTCCTTGCCTGTTTCATATATTTTTGTAAGACTTTTTCCACTAAAAATGAAGAAACCCAAGCATATACTCCAGGAACAATTGCCATTAAAAACGGAAACAAATAGCAAATCATTCCTGCTGCTCCCAAAAGCAGAATCAGTAATATTGTAATTGGAAAATATTTTACGGACATATGTAATGCATACTGAAACTGCCCAACAATGCTCATACGAAATCTTGAGAGTACGGAAAAAATATACGGTACTGTAACTACAAACGGAGATGCAAGTACCATTCCCGATGCAACAAAAAGATATGGTGTTCTCTCAAACATTCCACTTTTTGTAACTACACTTACATAAAACAATAAAATTACGGCATATACCAGATAAAATAGTGTTATACCAATTCCCTGCTTTAAATTTTCTTTAAAAGAATGCCAGAAAGCAATTGTGACAGTACTATGTTTCTTCCTTACAACTTTAACAATTGTATAATAAAGTGCTGCACTTGCCGGTCCTATCGTAATAATCGGAATACATGCTATCAGCCACAAAAATCCTGCAATTATCACTTCCGAAATCTGTTCTGCGATTGACACAACCGGAGAGTCCTCTGATAATTTCACCCTCATTCCTCCTGTTTTTTCTTATTACTTTATTTTATCATTTTTCTAAAAAAGCTACCATTGGAATCTATCCAAAGGTAGCTTTTTTACTTTTTACTTAATCGCACTATCTACCTGACCTTGGATAAAGTATTTTTGCAGACACAGATAAACAATAATCAATGGTAACATACCGATTACTGCTGTTGCTGCTGCTGCGCCATAATCATTTGATACTGCTGAGAAGAACGTTTTAATGACCAACGTAATGGTTCTCATGGATGTCTTCTGCAGGAAATAATATGCATAAGTATATTCATTCCATACACTAACTCCTTGAAGGATAATAACTGTTACAGTTACAGTTTTAAGCTGTGGTAAAATAATTTTAAAGAAAACCTGGAAATTACTTGCTCCATCAATGGCAGCTGCTTCATCAAGCGCAACCGGAATCGCTGAAATAAAGTTCGTATACAAGAAGATAACAAGTGGAAGTCCAAATGCACTTAATACCAATACCATGCCCCAGTAAGTAGAAGTTGCATGAATCTTTGACATGGTAGAATAAACACCAACCAAAATTGTAAGGGGTGTAATCATCATGACAGACATAATCAAACTTCTTACGATTTCGTTTAATTTTGACTGATTACGTGCCAGCCCATAAGCTGCCATACATCCAATTACAATCTCAACAAGTAAAACAAGTACGGTAATAATCAAGCAGTTTTTAATACCTGTAAAAATTTCTCCACTTTGAATAATCTTGTTATAGTTATCCCAGTAAATTGTTTCCGGAAACTGGATTCTCGAAGTTGTATCACTAAATGCTTTTAAAGAAACATTGATGATGATATAAAATGGAAACAGATAAATAATCAGTAACGCAATACTAACCAGATATTTCCACCAATCTTTTGCGCGGAATTTCATTTTTTCTTCTGATTCTTCATAGAATCCGCTATCTTTATTTTTATGCATCATTTCTTTTAATTTTGCCATTAGAGGTCTACCTCCTTCTTACGGAAATATGCATTGACAATCATGGAAATAATCATAATCATCACAAAGGAAAATACACCAATTGCTGCTGCATATCCTGCACGTTCTGCATCAAAATATCGATTTGCAATATAGGTTGCAAGAGAATGAGTCTTTTTCGCCGGACCACCATCTGTTAATGCAATGATAACATCGTAGAGTTTTAATCCACCAATCAAGTTGTAGATAACAGATGAAGAAAGTGCCGGTACTAATAACGGTAAGATGATAAAACGAAATCTTTCCCATGCATTTGCACCATCTACAGTAGCAGCCTCTAAGTAAGACTGAGACACACCCTGAATACCTGCAAGGTAAATAACCATACTGACACCTACAAACTGCCAGGTATTAATAAATACAATCACTGCAATTGCGGAAGTACCATTTCCCAGCCAATCATATCCAGAAGCTCCAAATGCTGCTAAAATATCATTTACAACACCGCCTTTGTACTGGAAGAAGAAATACATAATATATCCCATTACCAGACCCGAAACCATAGCCGGCATGTAAATAACAGTACGAACAATTCCACGACCTTTAAATTTACTATTTAATCATTTAATAGATTTCTAATTATCTCTTTAGATGTTCTTATATGCCGGTATAG
>OGYU01000447.1_pt1 | contig 34237 bp, 29 predicted proteins | sample 1576581 | NCBI WGS metagenome assembly OGYU01 (sample SAMEA3541547, study PRJEB24748) | human gut metagenome | biome: human gut; feature: human-associated habitat; material: faeces | place: China | collected 2012 | reverse complement strand
GAATCCATATGCGAACAATCAAAAAAGTCGCCTCGCACATGCCGTCGACAAGAACCAAAAAGGGCATCTCTCCCTTTTCCTGAACCTTGGCCAAGACATCATCCAAATCGGCAAAGTCAACAGCTGCAGCAAGGGCAATGACATCTTGATGCCGTACGCCCTGAGCCAATCGCTCCATGGCCCGAGTATCGACGAATTCGACGGGAATTTTCCGCTCTTTCGCCAAAGTTCGAATACGAGCCAAAGGCGGTGCCTCTTTTTTGGCAGTCATATAAATTTTTGTCACCGAACGCCCTGCTTTCAGGGCTTCGGTGACACTGTTGCGTCCTGCAATAATCGATGTATCCACAGGCTACTCCTTATGTGAGTCACGACTATATTTTCGTGTATAAGAAACAATGCAATTCATGATTTGCTGTAACCGTTCATCTTGCTCGGAAAGAATCATGTTCAAATCTGCGTAAATTCCAGATCGATCCGGAGATATGCAAGGGCTGCTCGAAGTGTGCAAGAAACTGTCCGGCAGGTGCAATTGAAGGCGTGCTGAAATCTCCTTATCATATCAATCAGGAGAAATGTATCAAGTGCGGAGCCTGCATGGAACAGTGTCCGTTTAAAGCAATTCATATCGAGAAATAGGAGGAATGAGTCATGGGATATATGACAATAGATGGAAGGAAGGTAGAGTTTACAGATGAGCCGAATGTACTTTCTGTCATCCGTAATGCAGATATAGATATACCGACACTCTGCTACCATTCAGAACTGTCTGTGTATGGAGCCTGTCGTTTGTGTACCGTAGAAGATGAGAGAGGAAAGACGTTTGCATCCTGTTCAGAACCGCCAAGAGATGGGATGGTCATTTACACGAATACTCCGCGTCTTATGAAATATCGTAAGATGATTCTGGAGCTTTTACTTGCTGCACATTGCAGAGACTGTACAACCTGTATCAAGAGTGGAGAATGTCAGCTTCAGGCGCTGGCACACCGTATGGGCGTCACAACCGTCCGATTTGAAAATACAAAAGAACAGTATCCACTGGATTTCAGTTCACCGTCAATCGTGCGTGACCCGAATAAATGTATTCTCTGTGGTGACTGTGTCCGTATGTGCGACAATGTACAGTCTGTTAATGCGATTGATTTTGCATACCGGGGAACAAAGGCTCTGGTAACACCGGCATTTAACAAAAAGATTGCAGAGACAGACTGCGTAAACTGTGGACAGTGCAGGGTTGTCTGTCCTACAGGTGCGATCAGTATCAATACCAATATCGAAGTGATCTGGGATTTTCTTGCAGATAAGAATACAAAGGTGATCGCACAGATCGCACCGGCAGTCCGGGTCGCAGTCGGCGATCAGTTCGGCCTTCCAAGAGGGGAAAATGTGATGGGAAAACTCGTCAATGTGTTGCACCGCCTTGGATTTGATGAAGTTTATGATACTTCTTATGGTGCAGACCTTACGGTGATCGAGGAATCTGAAGAGCTTCTTGAACGACTTGCATCCGGAGAAAATCTCCCATTATTTACATCCTGCTGTCCGGCATGGGTAAAATTCTGTGAGAACCGTTATCCGGATCTGGCAAAAAATCTGTCAACCTGCCGTTCACCGCAGCAGATGTTTGGTGCTGTGATCCGTGAATACTATAAGGATCCGGAAAAGAATGGTGGAAAGAGAATCGTTTCTGTATCGATCATGCCGTGTACTGCAAAGAAAGAAGAGATTTTAAGACCGGAATCTTCCACGAATGGAAAACAGGATATTGATTATGTACTGACTACAACAGAGCTGATTACAATGATCCGGAAATCCGGTATCCGCTTTGAAAATCTGGAGATCGAAGCATCCGATATGCCGTTTGGTATCGGATCTGGTGCAGGTGTGATCTTCGGAGTAACCGGTGGTGTGACAGAGGCCGTACTCAGGCGCCTTCGTGAAGGACATAACCGTGTGGAAATGGATAAGATCAAATTCAGTGGAGTTCGTGGAGAAGAAGGACTGAAAGAAGTAGAGTTTGATTACAACGGACGTACTATCCATGCAGCTGTTGTCAGTGGACTTGGAAATGCAGATGCGCTGATGAAGAAGATCCAGAAGGGCGAGGTACATTACGACTTTGTTGAGGTTATGGCATGCAGGCGCGGTTGTATCATGGGTGGCGGACAGCCAGTCCCGGCAGGTCCGAGAAGCAGGATAGCCAGAAGCAAAGGTCTGTATGATACCGATATCAATACGCAGATTAAGAAGTCGAATGAGAATCCGCTGATCCTGTCATTATATGATGAACTTCTGAAAGGAAAGACCCACGAATTACTTCATCGTAATTTTGAGGCAGCGAAAAAATAAAATTGTACGAAAAAGAGTATAAGACAATGCAGTCGTCGATCTGGCGGCTGCATTGTCTTATTTCAGAGTATTTCCATACATTCACTGGCACTTTTTTCTCATTTCGATCCCCTTCGCTTTCTATATATAAATGAAGTAGGTCATGAAATTATGATAAACATATAGTCATTAAGGTGTCGATTTTGAAACAAAAACTTCCGGGATTTTTAATGGAGAGTTTGGAAAAAATAGGGAAATAAACCAGGAAAGATGACTCTTGTCAAGAAGAAACATATCTGTTATAGTGAGTAAGAATAAATAAAGGAACTTTTTCAGTGCTAGGCAGAAGAATTTCTGGTCGGCTTAAAAGGGAATCAGGTGAAAGTCCTGAGCGATCCGGTCACTGTAAATGAGGAGTAAAGCGGCGGCATGCCATTGCATAAAAATGTGAGAAGGTGCAGCTTTGTTAGGATCCATAAGCCAGGAGACCTGCTGAAAGAGAGTAAATTGCTTCCGATGAAAGCGCGTTTACATACACAAAGAAATGATATCTTGCTTCATACAGAGTATGAAAGCAAGATTTTTGTGCTGCCATATATACGGAAAAGAGTTCCTGTGGCAGAGGATGTAGGTGAAGTCTGCTTTCAGGAAAAAAGGAAGCAGATTTTTTTTGCATACGATGAGCCAAGTGCAGATTTATGCTTGCACGAGGAACTGAATTTGGCGAATGTACATCATCGAGCTGTCAAGCGACAGAAGATCAGGACATCAGGAGGAAGAGTTGGATTATGAAGAGGAATTCAAAACAGTTTCTTGCACTTTTCATGGCAGTTGCAATGTCGGTTACACCGGTTTCTTATGCTTACGCTGAGGACAGTGCAGTGGCAGGAGTAGAAAATACAGAATCAGGTCAGCAGACCGTAGAAGTAACAGACGGAAAAATCGGTGCGGCAGACGCAGCAGGTCAGCCGGCTGAAGAAGTGACTGGACAGGAAGAAGAAACGACTGCCGGACAGGGAACGGACGAGAATCAGAAGAGTCAGGAAGAGCCGAAAGCAGAAGAAAATGCGGCAACAGGGAATGTAACTGAGGCAGAGAAAAAAGAAGCGGGCGAAGACGGAAAGAGCGAAGAGAAGGCTGCAGAGGAGCAGAAGGTTAAGTCGGAAGAAACGGCGGAAAATGCCGGGGAAGTGAAGACGCAGGAAGCGAAAAATGTTACCAGTGATTTTGCAATGTTTAAGGTTGAATCGTCTTCTGTTGTAAAAGAAAATGATCACCTGAAAGTTTCGATAGAAACAGAGAGTAAAACTTACAATAAAATTTATATTGGAAGTAAAGCTGATACAGTTGAACGGAAAGAAGAAAAGGCGATAGTTGGAACGGGAACAAGCAAAGGGTATTTATTTACGTTTGAACTTCCGCTGTCAGCAGATGGAACGGATGTTGCCTTTGTACCACATAGCCAAAAGAAAGGTTGGGTGAGTAGGGAAGCAGACGGAGATTACACGCTTCATATCTCATCGTCAGCAGAAAATAAAAAAGACGACACAGAAAATCCTGAACAGGGAGGCAATTCAGGAGAGAGCAAACCAGGAACCGGAAGTGGCGAAAACCAGAAACCGGGAAATGAGGACAAGAACGTACTGGATACTGGAAAGTATGTAGTAGATGTTGATGCAGCTTCAGCTAGTGGAATGTTTCGTGTAGTAAATTGCGTGCTGACATCTGTTGGTGGCAAGATGCAGGCAGACATTACACTTAGTGGAACAGGATATGATTATTTATACGTGGGAATCGCTAAGGATGCTGAAAAAGCTTCAAAAGATCAGTTAATTGCGCCTAAAGAAATTGTAGAAGGAAAATGTGTATTTACAGTGCCGGTGGAGAGCATGAATACTGGGATTCAGATTGCAGCACATGGGAAAAAAAGTGGTAAATGGTTTGATCGTACATTAACATTCAAGATAGAAGGAATGACCAAATATGTTCAGGTAAGTGATGGCTCTTATAAAGCAAACGTAACTTCAAGTTCATCCATGTTTAAAGTTACGGATTGCATCTTAACATCAAAAAATGGGGAGATGACTGCAAAAATTACACTCAGTGGTACAGGATATGATTATCTGTATGTAGGAACAAGTGCCGAAGCAGCACTTGCAGATAAGTCCAAGTGGATTCCTTATGTTGTGGACAAAAATGGTATGTATACCTATACGATTCCGGTTTCTTTATTAGACACAGGAATTTCAGTGGCAGCATTTTCTCATAAAAAGCAAATATGGTATGACCGTACCTTGACATTCGCCTCAGCAGGCATGAAGAATCTGAACAATAGCAATTCCACAAATGGAACTACTGGAAATAATGGCAACACCAACCAGGGAAATAACACCAGCCAGAACACCAACTTTGGAACCGGCACCACTTCCGGCAACACAGGCACAAACCAGACCCCGGACAAAGAATCCAAATACGAGGCAGATTTAAATGGTGGAACTGCCCGTGTAAACAGTGCAACAACACTTGCAGACGGTGTCTATACACCGGATAAATTTTCCTGGTCAGGTGGAACCGGAAAGGTCAGCATCAGTTGTACCAAGATTACCGTGACAGGCGGTCAGGCATATGCTACCATTGTATTTAGCAGTGGTTCTTATGGATATGTAAAAGCGAATGGAAATACCTATTATCCGACAGCAACCGGAAGTACGTCTACATTTGTCATTCCGGTAGAACTGAACAAGAACAATACGATCATCGGTATGACAACCAAGATGTCAACAGCGCATGAAATCAGCTATTCGATTTTCATTTACTTAAGTGCTGCAGCAAAAGCAGACGGAACTACAGTAAGTGGGGAGACCAATTTAAGTGCAGATACACTGGATGAGAAAGCACCGGAAATCATGGGACTTTCTTATCAGTCTGAGACAAAGGTAGAGCATGCAGAGTACTTCAAGATCTATCATTATGATCAGGGAATCACTCTTTTAGAAATCGATCAGAGAAAAGATGAGGATACAAAAGAAATCAAGACAAAGGATACAAAAGAAGATACAGATTCCGGACTGACACCGGCACAGGAAGAACAGCTTGCACTTTATAAAGCAAAGATTGTCCGTTATCTGATTGTCCCGGAAGACGCAGAAATTCCGGCAGGTCTGGACAAAGAAATGATCGTGATCCAGAAGCCAAAGAAGTCTGCATATGTAGGTTCTGAGGAAGTACTGGAAATCCTGGATAAGCTGAATGCAACAGACCAAATTACATCAGTAGGGGTAAAACAGAAGAACTGTAAGGTAGAAAGCATTGCAAAAGCAATGAAAGCTAAGAAGATCATCTATGCAGGAACTTATAAGAAACCGGAAAATAAAAAACTGATGAAGAGTAAGTGTGATCTTGCAATCCTTTCCAATAAAATTCTTCCGGACGAAAAGAACGAGAAGAAAATGTCTGTAGAGGATCAGCAGAAGAGATACGAAGAGCTGGCAGAAAAATTTGTTCTTCTGGATATCCCGATGATCGTTGACCGGTCAGCAGATGAGGAAAAGAATGATGCAAAAGTAGAGTGGAGCAAGGTTTACGAGGCCATTTTCTCGCAGACAGACAGTGCAGATTCTTTTTTAGATACAGAGGTAGAAAATGAAAAAGAGAACGATGCGTCTGGGGTGCATTCTTTTGAGTACAGTGCTGCTTGGAACGGCAGCACTGACCGGATGTAGGCAGACGAAAAAGAATACAACAGATACAAAAAAAACAGAAAGCAGCAGTACGAAAGAAAGTGCCAAAGAAAAAAAAGGTCCGGAGATTGACGGACTCACCTATGAATCCACGATGGATCTGGAATACGCCGAAGGTTTTCAGGTATATTACTACAAAGACGGCTATAAGATGATAGATATCAAAGGCGATGCAAAATTTCTGGTCGTCCCGGAGAATCAGGATGTGCCGGATGGAGCCGAGGAGGATTACGTGATCCTTCAGCAGCCGCTGGATCATATTTATCTTGCGGCGACATCTGCAATGGCACTTTTTAATGCGATCGATTCTCTGGATAATATCACAATGACAGGTACCCAGGCTTCCGGATGGTATATTGAAAATGCAGTCAAAGCGATGGATGACGGGAAAATAAAATTTGCAGGGAAATACAGTGAACCGGATTATGAGATGCTAGTGGACGAAGACTGTGATCTTGCCATCGAATCGACCATGATCCTTCACACACCGAAGGTACAGGAGATGATCGAATCTCTGGATATCCCGGTGATGATCGACCGGTCCAGCTATGAATCGCATCCTCTAGGAAGAACTGAATGGATCAAACTTTATGCAGCAATTCTGAATAAAGAAGATGCAGCGGATGCATTTTTTGAAAAGCAGGTGGAAAATGTCGATGCGCTCAAAGATTTTAAGAATACCGAGAAGACAGTTGCATTTTTCTATGTAAGCAGTGACGGAACGGTGGTAGTAAGAAGAAGTGATGATTATATTCCGAAAATGATCGAACTTTCCGGTGGAAGATATGTATTCGATGATCTGACTGGCGATGACAGTAATACTTCAGCAGTAAAACTTACAATGGAAGAATTTTACGCACAGGCGGCGGATGCAGATTATCTGATTTATAATTCAAGTATCGATAATCCAATCAACAGTGTAAAAGATCTGGAAGAAAAAGATGCACTTTTTTCTGATTTCAAAGCAGTCAAAGAAGGAAATGTATGGTGTACCGGTAAATATCTGTATCAGGCAACCGATATCGTTGGGGAACTGATCACGGATATGAATCTGATGCTGACAGGCGGCGATGAAAGCAAGATGACATTTTTATACCATGTAAAATAGAAAACGGAGAAGAAAATGGGACAGGCAGGAATGAAAAATAACTGGAAAAGGAATACAAGATATATGGGAGTCTTTGCGGTGCTGGCAGCAGTTTTTTGCATGATCGTAGTGCTGAACATCAATACCGGAAATGTACAGATCTCGGTTCCTGAGATTTTACGGATCCTGTTTCTGAAAAAAGGAACACAGGTGCAGATGAATATTATCTGGAAAATCCGTCTTCCGCGTGTCCTGATGGCGGGGATTCTGGGAGGGGCACTTGCCCTTTCCGGATTTTTATTGCAGACATTTTTTTCCAACCCGATCGCAGGACCGTATGTACTGGGGATTTCTTCGGGTGCAAAGATGATGGTCGCTCTGGCGATGATCATCTTTTTAAAATATTACACTTTGGTATCATCTTATATACTGATCATTGCAGCATTTATCGGATCTATGCTTTCAATTGGATTTATCCTGCTTCTTGCAAGAAAAATCCGGAATATGGCAACTCTTCTGGTTGGCGGAATCATGATCGGTTATATCTGCTCGGCAGTAACTGATTTTGTAGTGACTTTTGCGGAGGATTCAGATATCGTGAATCTGCATGGCTGGTCACAGGGAAGCTTTTCCGGTATGAGCTGGAGCAATGTAAAGGTAGCAGCGCTTATGGTAGGAATCACTCTGATCCTTACCTTTTTCCTGTCAAAGCCGATCGGAGCGTATCAGCTTGGGGAAATGTATGCGCAGAGCATGGGTGTCAATATCCGTGTGTTCAGGGTGCTTCTGATCCTGCTCTCAAGTGTATTTTCCGCATGTGTGACCGCATTTGCAGGGCCGATCTCATTCGTTGGGATCGCAGTCCCGTATCTGATCAAGCATCTTCTCGGGACGGCAAAACCGCTGGTTGTGATACCGGCAACATTCCTTGGCGGGGCGGTGTTCTGTATGGGATGTGATCTGATCGCGCGTATGGCATTTGCACCACTGGAGCTGAATATCAGTACCGTGACTTCGATCTTTGGTGCACCGATCGTAATTTTCATGATGATAAAAGGAAGAAAAGGGAAATAAATATGAGTGACAGCTATTTTCAGATGAAAGATCTTTCTGTCGGATATCATGGAAATGTACTGATCCATGATATCTGTACAGAGATTAAAAAAGGTGAGATATTGACACTGATCGGACCAAACGGTTCCGGGAAATCTACGATTTTAAAAAGTATTACCAAGCAGCTTACGCTCATTGGAGGTAAGGTAACGATCGGTGAAAAGAATCTGAAAGACTTATCTTACAAAGAGCTTGCAACGCAGATGGCAGTGGTGCTGACACAGCGGGCAAAGCCGGAGCTGATGACCTGCTATGAGGTTGTAGCAGCAGGGCGGTATCCTTATACAGGACGGCTCGGGATATTAACTCGTGAAGATGAAAAGAAGACACAGGAAGCACTGGAAATTGTCCATGCAACAGAATACGCAGAAAAAAGTTTTGAGGCGATCAGTGACGGGCAGAGACAGCGGATCCTTCTGGCAAGAGCGATCTGTCAGGAACCGGAGGTCCTGATCCTGGATGAACCCACTTCTTTTCTGGATATCCGTTATAAGCTGGAGCTGCTTACTATTTTGAAAAATATGGCGAAAGAAAAGCAGATCACGGTCATTATGTCACTCCATGAGATCGATCTGGCGCAGAAGATCTCAGATAAGATCCTGTGCGTTAAAGGAGATACGATTTTCGGGTATGGAGAGCCGGAGACGATTTTTAAAGAAGATTTTATCCAGAAGCTTTATGAGATCGACAACGGGCATTTTGATCCGCTGTTCGGAAGTGTGGAGCTTGCAAAGGCGGAGGGAGAGGCAGAAGTATTTGTGATCTCTTCCGGAGGCAGTGGAATTCCTGTTTACCGAAACCTTCAGAAAGCAAAGATTCCATTTTCGGCAGGAATCCTGTATACTAATGATATCGACTATCATCTGGCAAAGCATCTGGCGGTCAATGTAATAGAAGAAGAGCCATTTGAGCCGGTAAGCGACCGTGCATTTGAACGGGCAAAGCAGATGATCAGACAGTGTAAAAAGGTGATAAATGCAGGAATTGTGATTGGGACAACCAACCGGAAGATGAAAGAATTGCTTGTATTTGCAGAAGAAATGGGGAAGCTGGAATCATATGAAAAATAGACTTTTGCACATTTACTGTGGAGATGGAAAAGGAAAGACGACGGCGGCAACGGGGCTTGCAGTGCGCGCAGCTGGAAGCGGTATGCGGGTTCTGTTTGCCCGTTTTTTAAAAAATGAATTTTCAGGAGAATTGAAGATTCTGGATCAGATCCCGGAGATCGAGGTACTTCATCTGGAAAAAAGCTATGGATTTTTCAAGACACTTTCTGAAAAGGAACAGGAAGAAGTCCGAGAGATGTATGGCAGGCTGTGGAATACGATCCGGGGAAAAATCAGCACAGGGGATTATGATATGCTTGTGATCGATGAATTTATGGCGGCATACCGGTATGGACTGATTCCGAATGAAGAAGCGGTGCAGTTCTTAAAAGACAGACCGGACAATCTGGAAGTGGTTCTGACCGGACGGGATCCGTCAGATGAGCTACTGGAGCTGGCAGATTATATTTCGGAGGTTAAGATGGTACGGCATCCTTTTGAAAAAGGAATCCGGGCAAGGAAAGGCATCGAATACTAAGGAGACGAAATGGAAATGGACAAGATGCAGGTCGTGTGGAAAAATCAAAAAGAACTGCGGTGTGGATATACAACAGGAAGCTGTGCTGCGGCAGCAGCAAAGGCGGCAGCGGCAATGCTCTTTTCCGGAGAGGAAATCCGCCAGGTATCTCTTATGACGCCGAAAGGGATCGAACTGTATCTGGAAGTAGAAAAGATCCAAAGAGAAAATGAATCTGTCAGCTGTGCCATTCAGAAGGACAGCGGAGATGACCCGGATGTGACGAACGGGATCTTCGTTTACGCCAGGGTCACGAAAAAAAGGGAAAAAGGAATGACCTTAGATGGTGGAATCGGAGTAGGGCGGTTCACCCGGAAGGTGCTGGAGCAGGAAGCCGGGGAAGCGGCGATCAATAAGGTTCCGCGGCAGATGATCCGGGAAGCGGTGCAAAGCCAGATTGAGAAATATGACTGGGATGGTGGCGCGGACGTTCTGATCTATGTTCCGCAGGGCGTGGAGATCGCAAAGAAAACGTTTAATCCAAGACTTGGGATCGAAGGTGGGATTTCGGTACTCGGAACCTCAGGAATCGTAGAACCGATGAGTGAACAGGCACTGACGCAGACTATTTTCCTGGAAATGAAGATGCTTCGTGATGAAGGTCACCGGTATTGTTATCTGACACCGGGAAATTATGGAAATGATTTTTTAAGGCAGACACTTGGGTACGACCAGGAGCTTGCGGTGAAATGCAGCAATTATATCGGGGATGCGATTGATGACGGCGTGCGGCTGAAGATGGACGGACTGCTGCTTGTAGGACATATCGGAAAGCTGGTCAAGATCGCTGCAGGTGTAATGAATACCCATTCCAGACAGGCAGATGCAAGAATGGAAGTGCTTGCCGTCCATGCGGCAATGGCAGGGGCAGACCGTGAGACAGTCTGTACTCTGATGAAGTGTTTTACGACGAAGGAAGCATTGGACATTCTGGAAGAAAGAGGACTTTTGGAAGAGACGATGCGGACCGTGATGGAGAAGATCGAGTATCATTTGGCGAAGCGTGCCGGCGAGAAGATGAAGGTCGGGGCGCTGATGTTTTCGGATGAGCTCGGGGTTCTTGGAAAGACATCTCTTGTGGACAAACTGAGGGAAAAGATCGGATAGGTAGAAAGGTATGACAAAAAATGGCAGGAAGATTTGACCTTGCGGGTGTAGGTCCGGGAGATCCGGAACTGATGACGATAAAGACAATTCGTGCGATTAAAGCGTGTCAGGTATTGGTACTTCCAATTGGCAGTCCGGAGTTAAAGAAACCGGAACTGGAAGAGGGGGAAGAAGAGACATTTGCAAAAGAATGTCTGGCATATCGGATTGCGTGTGAGGCAGAGCCGGAGACGAAAAAGAAGCTGCGGCTGTATCTTCCCATGCCAATGATCAAGGAAAAAAAGCTATTGAAAGAGATACACGATGCGGGTGCTAGAAAGGCGTCAGAGCTTCTGGAGAAAGGAAAGAATCTGGTTTTTCTGACGATTGGAGATCCGACCGTGTATTCGACAGGAATTTATATTTATAAAAGACTGAAAAAGATGGGATATCAGGGGGAAATCTTTTCCGGGATTCCGTCTTTTTGTGCTGCGGCAGCAAGGCTGGAGATCTCGCTTGTGGAGAACCGGCAGGAGCTGCATGTTCTTCCGGGGTCCTATGGAATTGAAGAAAAGTTGAAGCTTCCGGGGACGAAGGTTCTTATGAAGACCGGGAAAAAGATGGCGCAGGTCAAAGCTGTTCTGAAAGAGGAAGGACAGCAGGCGAAAATGGTCATGAACTGCGGAATGGATGGAGAAAAAATTTACAAATGCATAGAAGAAATACCGGAAGATGCGGGATATTTTTCGATTGTAATAGCAAAGGAGAAAGAAAAATGATTCATTTTGTTGGAGCAGGAAGCGGTGCTGTGGATCTGATCACAGTACGGGGGCAGAAGCTTTTGAAGGAAGCAGATATAGTGGTGTATGCCGGTTCACTGGTAAATCCGGAGCTTCTTAAGAATTGTCAGAAGGACTGTCAGATCTACAACAGTGCGAAGATGACGCTGGAAGAAGTGATGGAAGTGATGATTTCCGGAGAGAAGCAGGAGAAAAAAGTTGTCCGGCTGCATACGGGTGATCCGTGTCTGTATGGTGCGATCAAAGAGCAGATGGATCTGCTGGAAAGGGAGAATATTTCTTATAAAGTGTGCCCGGGAGTCAGCTCCTTTTGCGGAGCGGCATCTGCACTGAATGCAGAATATACTCTTCCTGGGATTTCACAGTCTGTGGTGATCACACGGATGGCAGGAAGAACACCGGTTCCGGAAAAAGAATCCATTGAAAGTTTCGCTGCGCACCAGGCAACGATGGTAATCTTTTTAAGTACCGGGATGCTGGAAGAACTGTCGAAGCGTCTGATCGAAGGCGGTTATCAGCCGGAGACTCCGGCAGCGATCGTCTACAAGGCAACCTGGGAGGATGAAAAGGTGTGCAGATGTAAGGTGAAAGATCTTGCGGTGACAGCAAAGGAGAATGGAATTACAAAGACAGCACTGATCGTGGTTGGTGAGGTGCTTGGCGGAGAGTATGAACGGTCACTTTTATATCATCCGGAGTTTACAACAGAGTTCAGGCAGGGCAAAGGAAAAGAAGGTGCAGGAAATGTGTAAAATTGGAAAAGTCTATGTAATCGGTCTTGGACCGGGTGCTGAGAAAGAAATGACATACCAGGCGTCCACGGCACTGGAAAAAAGTGAGGTTATTATCGGGTATACCGTATATACGGGACTGATACGGGAAAGGTTTCCGGATAAAAAGTACCTTTCCACACCAATGCGGCAGGAAGTGATCCGCTGTGAGATGGCAATGGATGAGGCGATGAAAGGAAGAACGGTAGCTATGGTATGTAGTGGGGATGCCGGAATTTACGGAATGGCAGGTCTGCTCTATGAGATGGGACAGGGCTACCCGGAGGTGGAGCTGGAGGTCGTGCCGGGGATCACGGCGGCAAATGGCGGTGCGGCAGTTCTTGGTGCACCTCTGATGCATGATTTTGCAGTGATCAGTCTGAGTGATCTTCTGACACCGTGGGAGAAGATTGAAAAGAGGATCCGCGGAGCTGCGATGGCGGATTTTGTGATCTGTCTGTATAATCCGTCCAGCCGGAAACGGGCAGATTACCTGAAAAAGGCATGCGAGTATATCCTGGAGTACCAGAGCCCGGATACAGTCTGCGGTTATGTGCGGAACATCGGACGTGAAGGCGAAGATGCACATATTCTGACACTTTCTGAGCTGAAGGATACGGAGGTCGATATGTTTACAACCGTTTATATCGGCAACAGCCAGACGAGAAATGTGGATGGGAAAATGGTGACACCGAGAGGCTATCGATTGGAGGAATAACTGTGGAAAACCGAAAATGCCAGGTAAATCTTGCCGGGATCGGGATGGGAAGCAAAGGAACGCTTACGGAAGAGGTCAGAAAGATCATTGAGGAAAGTGATGTGCTGATCGGAGCTACGCGGATGCTGGAAGGATTCCGGGAAAAAAAGAAATGTTGCTATGCAGAGTATCTGCCGGAAAAAATCAGAGCAATCCTGGATGAGCAGGAGGAAAAGACCAGATGTACGGTGCTGTTTTCCGGGGATACCGGATTTTACAGCGGGGCAAAAAAGCTGACGGATATTCTGAAAAAAGACGGATATGAAGTACAGATTTTTCCAGGGATTTCATCTGTAATCTATCTTGCGGCAAAGCTTGGAAAAAGCTGGGAGGATGCGAAGATTCTCAGCTTGCATGGAAGAAGTCAGAATTTTATCCATGTAGTTGCAAACCATGAAAAGACATTTCTGATCCTTGGGAAAAGTGCGGGAAAAGAGATCTGCGAAAAACTGAAATATTACCATCTGGAACAAGTAACCGTTTCGGTTGGAAATCATTTGTCTTATCCGGATGAAGAGATTGTGATCAAAAAAGGAAACGAGCTTCAGGCAGAAGATTTTGGTGATCTTACCACTATTCTGATCGAGAATCCAAAGCCGGAAAAGAGAACAGGAATTCATCTTGCAGATGAGGAGCTGATCCGTGGAAGTGTTCCGATGACGAAGGAGGAAGTGCGGACAGTCAGCATTGCAAAATTGAAGCTTACAAAGAATGCAGTAATATATGATGTGGGGGCCGGAACCGGTTCAGTGTCTATAGAGGCTGCTCTTCAGGGAGAGAATCTCCGCGTTTATGCAATAGAGAAGAATCCGGAGGGTGCAGAACTGATCAGGAAGAATATGCAGAAATTCCGGGCAGACCAGATTCAGGTTATAGAAGGAGTTGCACCGGAAGCACTGGAAGCACTGGAAATGCCGACCCATGCTTTTATCGGAGGCAGTACAGGACAGTTAAAAGAAATTATTCAGTGCATAAAGAAAAAAAATCCGGACGTCCGTATCGTGATCAATGCAATTTCGCTGGAAACCGTGAAAGAAGCGATGGAGGCGATGGAGGAAGGACTGCTTGCAGATCCGGAAATCATACAACTGAATGTGGCAAAGTCAAAGAAACTTGGAAGATATCACATGATGACCGGGTTAAATCCGATTTATATTATTTCAGACGGAGGAGATACAGAATGAAAATTCCCGGAATTGTAATCGCGGCATCTGCCAGTGGGAGTGGAAAGACAGCGGTGACAATGGCAATGATGAAAGCATTTAAAAATGCCGGAAAGAAGGTATGCGCCTGCAAATGCGGACCGGATTATATTGATCCTATGTTTCACCGGGAGGTGCTGGGAATTGATTCCGAGAACCTGGATCTGTATTTTTGTGATCGGGAGCGCTTGAAAGAGCGGTTTATGCATCATGCGGAAGGCGCGGAGCTTGTGGTGACAGAAGGTGTGATGGGGTACTATGACGGGATCAGTCTGGATTCGGATCAGGCAAGTACTTATGACGTTGCGAGAACCCTGGGACTTCCGGTAATCCTGGTTGTTCCGGCAAGAGGTATGGCATCGACAATCCTGGCAGTATTGAAGGGAATGATTGAATATCGGAATGACAGTAATATCCGGGGAATCATTCTGAACCGGATTTCCCCGATGCTGTATCCGAAGATGAAGAAGATGATCGAAGAGGGATTGCAGACAATGGGATTCCAGGTTCAGGTGGTTGGTTATGTGCCGGAGGAGGATGCTTTTCATCTGGAGAGCCGGCATCTGGGACTGATGCTTCCGGAGGAAATAGGGAACCTGGGAAAACAGATTGACCGGGCAGCAGAGATTCTGACAGAGACACTTGATATGGAATCGGTGCTGAAAATTGCCTGGGAAGCAAAAGAAATGGAGTATCATCCGGTGAAGGCAAAACAGGAAGCAGCCGGACGAAAAGTGCGTATCGGCGTAGCGCGTGACTTGGCCTTTTGTTTCTATTACAAGGATAATATGGAGCTTTTAAAAGAGCTTGGATGTGAGATCATTCCGTTTAGTCCTTTGGAGGATACAAGGCTTCCGGAACATTTAGACGGACTTTTATTTGGTGGTGGATATCCGGAACTTTGTGCGAAACATCTGGCAGAAAACAGAGCTATGCGAAAAGATGTAAGAAAGCAGATTGAAAATGGAATTCCATGTATTGCGGAATGTGGAGGATTTCTATATTTGACAGAAGAACTGGAAGGGGAAGATGGAAAGCACTATCCGATGGTGGGGGCACTTCCGGGAAAAGGGATCAAAAAAGGGCGACTTACCAGATTCGGATACATTGAGCTGACTGCGGAAATGAATGGAGTGTATATGAAAAAGGGAGAGAAGATCCGTGCGCATGAGTTCCATTATTGGGATTCTACGGAAAACGGAGAGGATACACTTGCCGTAAAGCCGGATGGTGTGAGAAAATGGCAGGCTGTTCATATGAAGGGGAATCTGTTTGCGGGATTTCCTCATTTATACTTTTATTCCAACCCCAAAGTGGCCAAACGTTTTGTAGAAGCGTGTAGAACCTACAGAAGCAAGTAAAAAGCTGACAAAGACAAATCGAAAAGACAGGAGATTAGACTTACAGATGGAAGAGACCAGATGGAAAGAGAAAATAAAACCACTTGATGAAAATGCAATGGAAGAGGCGCGGGCTCACTGGATGACGGTAGGGAAGCCGCTGTTTAGTCTGGGAAGTCTGGAGGATGCGGTGATCCAGATTGCCGGGATTAAGGGGACTTCAGATTTTGAACTGCGAAAGCGCGGGCTGATCATTATGTGCGCGGACAACGGTGTGGTAGAAGAAGGCGTGACACAGACCGGCCAGGAAGTGACGGCAATCGTGGCGGATAACTTTACAAGAGGAGAGACAAGCGTCTGCATCATGGCAGAAGAGGCAAAGGTAGATCTTTTCCCGGTGGATGTAGGAATGGCAACAGATGTGCCGTCTGTGACAAAGAAAGAATACAAAGTGATGTATGGCACACACAATTTTGCAAAAGAAGCGGCGATGACAAGAGAAGAGGCAGTTGAGGCGATAGAAGTTGGGATTCAGATGGTAAAGAAGTGTGCCGAAGCGGGATATGAAATTCTTGCGACAGGTGAAATGGGGATTGGAAATACAACGACCAGCAGTGCGGTTGCCTCAGTATTGCTCGGAGAGGATCCAAAGGTCATGACAGGAAAGGGGGCAGGTCTGACGAAAAAAGATCTGCAAAAGAAGGTACAGGTCATCCGGGAAGCGGTTGAGCGGATGCAGCCGGATAAAACAGATGCGATCGATGTACTTTCCAAGGTTGGAGGACTTGACATAGCAGGACTTGCAGGTGTATATCTCGGTGGGGCGATCTACCGGATTCCGGTGCTGATAGATGGCTTTATTTCTGCAGTGGCTGCACTTGTGGCAGTACGGCTGGTTCCGGAATGTGCAGGATATATTTTACCATCCCATTTGTCTGACGAACCTGCGTCAAGAAAGATTTTAGATGCTTTAGAAAAAAAACCATTTCTTACATGTGGCATGTGTCTGGGGGAAGGAACAGGAGCAGTGGCAGCGATGCCGCTTCTTGAGATGGGACTTCAGGTGTACCGTAAAATGGGAACTTTTGATGATATTCACGTAGAGCAGTATGAAGTACTGGATGGGAAGGACGAAAGATGAAATTTTTAGAACCGATGATCGTTGCGTTTTCTATGTATTCAAAAATACCGATGCCGCGCATTGAGTGGAACAAGGAAAATATGAAATATACGATGTGTTTCTTTCCGCTGATCGGTGTTGTGACCGGAGTACTCATTTATCTGGCAGGAATGTTTCTTGATGGAAATATTTTTCCGAAAGTAAATAGTGGAAGACTGATGTTTGCTGCGGTTATGACATTGATACCGGTTTTTGTAAGTGGAGGGATCCATCTGGATGGATTTATGGATACGATGGATGCACTTGGATCCTGGGGAGATAAAGAAAAGAAACTGGAAATCCTGAAAGATTCGCATAACGGTGCTTTTGCGGTCATCGGAATCTGCTGTTATTTTACCGTAAGCCTTGGCGTATGGAGTGAAATCCGGACGGAGATGCTTCCGGTAGTAGCAGCAGGATATGTAATTTCAAGAGCGCTCAGTGGGATTGCTGTAGTAACATTTCCGGCAGCAAGAGGAAGCGGTCTTGTAAAGACTTTCCAGGATGGAGCACAGAAAAAGGCAGTAAGGATCACAATGATCGTATACCTGGTCCTGGCGGCAGTATATTTGTATTTCTGTTCGCCGGTTGGTATGGTGGTACTTCTTATAATTGCAGGAGTAGTATTTGGATATTATTACCGGATGAGCAGGAAACAGTTTGGAGGCGTTACCGGGGATCTGGCGGGATACTTTCTGCAGATTTGTGAGCTGGCATTATTAGTTGGGGGATTGATTGTGCAGGGAATCAAATGAAAAGCAGGGAAAGGAAGAGGAGATGTATAGAAAATGGAAATCAGGCTGATTCGGCATTTTGCGACGGAAGGGAATTTGGAGAAGCGGTATATTGGGGTGACAGATGAAGAAATAAAAGCAGAGTGCGTTCTGGAGCATACTCTGAAAAAAGAAGAAAATGGACGTGATGAGTGGAAGCCGGAGCTTGTGATTGTCAGTCCGCTCAGGAGGTGCAGGCAGACGGCAGAGATTCTTTTTCCGGGAGCAGAGCAGGTTGTCTGTGAGCAGATGCGGGAATGTGATTTTGGCCTTTTTGAGGGGAAGAATTATCAGGAGCTGACTGGGAATCCAAAGTATCAGAGCTGGATTGATTCTGGAGGTACAAAGGCATTTCCGGGAGGAGAAGATCCGATGGAGTTCCGGAAACGGTGTGTCTGCGGATTTGAACAGATGATGGAAAAGATGATAAAGGGAAAAAGAAAGAAGATTGCATTTGTGGTTCATGGGGGGACGATCATGTCGGTGATGGAAGCATTTGATCCGGAAAAAAAAGAATTTTATCACTGGCAGGTGAAAAACGGAAAAGGTTTTCATTTTCAAATTGAGGAAGAAAAATGGCAGCAGGGAAAGAGACAGTTTGAGGAGATTGAGGAAATATGAGTTCTTTGATGGCATGTATAGCAGGAATGGCGCTGGATGCGATTTTCGGAGATCCGGTATGGCTTTACCACCCGGTACGGATCATTGGAAACTGGATTTCGATACTGGAAAAGTGGCTGCGCGGATTTTGTAAAAATGATGAGAAAAAAGAAAGAATCGCAGGATGTGTTTTATGGTTTGGTGTGGTGATCGCATCGGTCGGAATTCCGTGGGGACTTTTGTATCTTGCAGGAAAGGTCAGCTTCTGGCTCCAATTTGCACTGGAAACTTTCTGGTGTTATCAGCTTCTTGCCGGAAAATGCCTGAAAGATGAAAGCAGGAAGGTTTATGTACAGCTCGTAAACCACAATCTGGAGGGGGCAAGACATGCGGTATCGATGATCGTGGGGAGAGATACCAGAAATCTTTCTGAGGCCGGAGTGACAAAGGCAGCGGTAGAAACAGTAGCCGAAAATACATCGGACGGAGTGATCGCACCGCTCATTTTTATGCTGATCGGTGGGGCACCACTTGGATTTTTTTATAAGGCTGTTAATACAATGGATTCTATGGTAGGATATAAGAATGAAAAGTATTTACATTTTGGTCGGTTTGCGGCTAAAATGGATGATGTATGGAATTATATTCCGTCCAGGATATCAGCACTTCTGATGATCGCAAGTGCATGGATCTTCCGGATGGATTATAAAAGGGCGTGGGCAGTCTGGAAAAGAGACAGGCGAAAGCATGCCAGCCCGAATTCCGCGCAGACAGAAGCGGTATGTGCAGGTGCACTTCAGGTGCAGCTTGCGGGAGATGCCTATTATTTTGGAAAATTATATCCGAAAGAGACAATCGGAGATGATGTGCGTCCTATCGAGCCGGAAGATATTTTAAGAGCCGGTAATCTGATGGACGGAACAGCACTTCTGACACTTCTTGTCTTTGGATTACTGAAATATTGTATGATACTGATGTAAGGGGAATAAAAGGTTATGGAATATGTACATGGTGGAGATATTTATACACACAAAGGAATGACAGATTTTTCTGTAAATCTGAATCCGTTCGGACCTGGAAGAGCTGTAGTGGAAGCGGCAAGAAAGTCAATAGACCAGATTGGAAATTATCCGGATGCCAGCTGCAGGAAACTGAAAAGTGCTCTGGCGAAAAGACTGGAAGTTCCGGCTGAGCATATTATCTGTGGAAATGGGGCGGCAGATCTGATTTTTACGGCAGTGCTTGCGGACTGCCCAAGGAAAGCGCTGATACCGGTTCCTGCATTTGCGGAATATGAACAGGCACTGCGTGCGACCGGGTGCGAGATCTGTTATTATAAGAAAAGAGAAGCGACTGGTTTTCAATTGGAAGAAGATTTTCTGGATCTTCTGAATGAAGATATTGATATGGTATTTTTGTGTTCACCGGATAATCCGACCGGAAAGCTGATCGACCGGAGTATGCTTTGGAAGATTCTTGCAAGATGCGAGACTTACGGAATCCGGATGGTGTTGGATGAATGTTTTATTGATTTCGCGGAAAATGCAGCTACGGCATCCATTCTTGCAGATACTAAGAGATGGAGAACGTTATTTATCCTCCGTTCACTGACTAAGATGCACGCGATTCCGGGAATCCGTATCGGGTATGCCGTTACTTCGGATATGGAATTTCTGGAGAAGATGGAACAGTCCAGACAGCCATGGAGCGTATCGATACCGGCACAGGCGGCAGGCATGGCATCTTTAAAAGAGCGGATGCGTGTGAAACGGACCTGTGATTTTACGAACCGTGAAAGAATCTGGATGGAAAATGAATTAGACAAGCTTGGAATTACCCATTATCCGTCAGATGCCAATTTCATTCTGATGCGAAGCGGTATAAATTTATATGAGAAACTGAAAAAACAGAAGATCCTGGTCCGGGATTGCAGCAATTACAAAGGTCTCGGAGAAGGATATTATCGTGTTTGTATGCGGCAGAGAGGAGACAACCAGAAACTGATCGATGCGCTGGGAGAAATTCTCTATGCAGGTCAGGGAGAATTTTAATATGGCAAAGTCGATTATGATTCAGGGAACCATGTCAAATGTCGGAAAGAGCCTTCTTGCGGGAGGGCTCTGTCGTGTTTTAAAGGAAGATGGAATCAAGGTTGCACCATTTAAGTCACAGAACATGGCACTCAATTCTTTTATCACGGCAGATGGTCTGGAAATGGGACGCGCACAGGTCATGCAGGCAGAAGCTGCTATGATCCGGCCGGAAGTTTATATGAACCCGATTCTTTTAAAACCGACCTCCGATGTAGGAAGTCAGGTAATTGTAAACGGAGAAGTTGCGGGAGTCATGCCGGCGATGGAATATTTCCGTAAAAAGAAAGAATATATTCCGGCTATTTTAGAAGCTTATCATAAACTGGAAGAAAAGTATGATGTGATCGTCATTGAAGGCGCGGGAAGTCCGGCAGAAATAAACCTTAAGCAGAATGATATTGTCAACATGGGACTTGCTGAGCTGGTGGATGCACCGGTTCTTCTTGCCGGAGACATTGACCGTGGTGGTGTGTTTGCGCAGATCGTCGGGACGGTTATGCTGTTGGAAGAAAAAGAGCGGGCAAGGATCAAAGGTACGGTGATCAATAAGTTCCGTGGGGATGTGAAAATTCTGGAGCCAGGTATCAGGATGCTGGAGGAGCGGACAAAGATACCGGTATGTGGCGTGATGCCATATATTTATGCGGATATTGATGATGAGGATAGTCTGTCAGAAAGGTTTGAGCGGAAAGAAAAGGCGGCACTTCTGGATATTGCAGTGATCCGTCTGCCGCGTATTTCCAATTTCACAGATTTTGCGGTACTGGAATGCAGGGAAGAAGTTTCGCTTCGGTATGTGTCAAAGGCAGGAGATTTCGGGAATCCAGATCTGGTAATTCTGCCGGGAAGTAAAAATACGATGGAAGACCTGTTGTGGCTTCGTCAGAGCGGACTGGAAGGGAAAGTGCTGCGCCATGCCTCATCAGGAAAACCGGTATTTGGTATCTGTGGCGGTTACCAGATGCTTGGAGAAGAGATCCGAGATCCGGAAGGGGTAGAACGTGGTGGAACCATAAAAGCAATGGGACTGCTTCCTGCAGTTACTGTATTTGAAAATACCAAGAGAAGAACCCGTGTTACCGGAAGGTTCGGAGAAGTTACCGGAATCTTAAAAGCAATGTCCGGTGCAAAGCTGGATGGATATGAGATCCATATGGGGGAAACTATTTTTTCTGATAAAGATGCTTCAGATCATAAGATGATGGTACAGATCTGTGATCAGGTGACAGGTGAGAGCCGGTGGGATGGAGCGCAGAAGAAGAATGTGTACGGCTGCTATGTACATGGGATTTTTGATGACCGGGAAGTAGCGGATGCACTGATCGGGGCACTTCTGGAAGAAAAAGGATACGGCGAGGAAGCCATGCACTCCATGGACTACCATGCTTACAAAGAGAAGCAGTATCAGATTCTTGCAAATGCAGTTCGTGAGAATATGGATATGAAGAAAATATATGAGATTATCGAGAAGGGAAATGCAGCAGAATGTTTCATCTGATCACAGGTGGCAGTGGAAGCGGTAAATCCGAATATGCAGAGCAGAAGCTTATGGAATATGCCAGCCATTCAAAAAGAAACAAAAAACGCTACTATATAGCAACTATGATGCCTTTCGGGAAGGAAACGGAAGAGAAAATTGCACGTCACAGAAGGCTTCGTGCAGGCAAAGGGTTTGAAACAATCGAATGCTATACGGATCTTAAAAAAGCTGCAGAAGTCCTGCAGACAAAAGAGACAGGAAGTGTTCTTCTGGAATGTATGTCCAATCTTGTGGCAAATGAAATGTACGATCCGTCAGGAGCAGGTGAAAATGCAGAAGAGTCCATTCTGGCGGGGATCCATAAGCTGCAGAAGGTCAGTGATGATCTGGTAGTTGTTACAAATGAAGTATTTTCAGACAGCATGCCAGATAATCCGGAGATGGAAGAATATCTGAAGCTTCTCGGAAAGCTAAATCTTCGGATGGGAGAGATGGCAGATCTGGTGACAGAAGTTGTGTACGGAATTCCGGTTGAAAGGAAAGATATAAAAAAATGAAAATGATAATCGGCGGTGCATATCAGGGGAAGCTTGCGTATGCAAAAAAGCAGAACCCATACATTCATTGGACGGATGGGGAACTATGTGAAGGAGATAATATTTTTGAAGCAGAAGGAGTCTTTCATTTTGAAAAATATATCCAGAGCATGATAAAAAAAGAAAACTGGTCGGAAAAAGAAGCAATTGATTTTGCATCGAAACTAACAAAAAAGTGTCCGGATATTGTAATTGTGACACAGGAGATCGGCTATGGTCTGGTTCCGGTAGACGCATTTGATCGCAGATACAGGGAACTGACCGGAAGAATCTGTACCGTACTTGCGGCAAATTCAGATCAGGTAGACCGGGTAGTATGCGGGATCGGTGTGACGATCAAAGGAGGAAATATCAAGTGAAGATAGAACTGGAAAATGTAAAACCTGCAGAAATAGAAAAACGCAGTTTTGAGATCATAACAGAAGAACTGGGTGATACGCATCTGATCCCCGGAACAGAACCGATCGTCAAACGCTGTATCCATACAAGCGCAGATTTTGATTATGCCAAGAACCTGATGTTTTCAGAAGGTGCAGTAGAAAAAGCGCTGGATGCTATCCGAAATGGTGCAGTCATTGTAACCGATACCCAGATGGGAAAAGCAGGTATCAACAAACGGAAGCTTGCAGAATACGGAAGCGAAGTTCTTTGCTTCATGTCCGATGAAGATGTAGCAGAAACTGCCAAAAAGAACGGAACCACGCGTGCCGTTGCAAGCATGGAAAAAGCAGCCGCCCTCGATAAAAAAATCATCTTTGCCATCGGAAATGCCCCGACAGCCCTTGTAAGACTCTATGAACTGATCCAGGATGGCAAATTAATCCCTGAACTTGTCATCGGAGTTCCTGTAGGATTTGTAAATGTTGTCCAGTCTAAAGAGCTAATCCTTTCACTGAAAGACACACCATATATCGTGGCAAGAGGCAGAAAAGGTGGCAGCAATATTGCCGCATGTATCTGCAATGCACTATTGTATATGTTGTAGATAGATAATAAACAACCCTTGTCTAATGAGGTTTTTGTATTCTAACTGTATTTGCGATAATTAAAAAATTAACCATATTGTCAGAAAATAGACGCAATTCCGTATTGAATTCCGACCTGAACTCTGCTATTATAATCGTATGCTAGTTGAAGGACAGCAGAAAGGAGAAATTGATTATGGGATTTTTAACAGGAAAGACTGCAATTATCACAGGCGGCGGAAGAGCTGTATTAAGTGATGGAAGCTGCGGATCTATTGGATATGGAATTGCAACAGCTTACGCAAAAGAAGGAGCGAATCTGGTAATTACCGGGCGTAATGTAAAGAAACTCGAAGATGCCAAAGAAGAACTGGAGAGACTCTATGGTATCAAAGTATTACCTGTACAGGCTGATGTCAGCGCGGGGGCTGATAATGAAGCAACAGTACAGAACGTAGTAAAGCAGGCAATTGACACATTCGGAAGAATTGATGTCCTGATCAATAATGCACAGGCATCCGCATCCGGTGTTACGATCGCAGATCATACAACAGACCAGTTCAATCTGGCAATGTATTCCGGCGTATATGCGGTATTCTATTATATGCAGGCATGTTATCCGTACCTGAAAGAGACAAAGGGATCTGTTATCAACTTTGCTTCAGGTGCCGGACTTTTCGGAAATTACGGACAGTGCGCATATGCAGCGGCAAAAGAAGGAATCCGTGGACTTTCCAGAGTAGCTGCAACAGAGTGGGGACCAGATGGAATCAATGTCAATATCGTATGCCCGCTCGCATGGACAGCACAGCTTGAGAATTTCCAGAAAGCTTATCCGGAAGCATTCAAGGCAAATGTAAAGATGCCGCCGGCTGGACATTACGGAGATGTAGAAAAAGAAATCGGACGTGCATGCGTACAGCTTGCATCACCGGATTTCAAATATATGAACGGAGAGACGATCACCTTAGAAGGTGGAATGGGACAGAGACCTTAAGAAAAATCCATAAAAGCCAAAGAGAGTGCCTGTGCGTTTTTTGAATCGTACAGTCGCTCTCTTTTTATTTCATAGGAAATTCCGAAGAAACTTCTTATGAAATAAAAGGCACTGCGTGCCGGAGATGCACATTCTTTTTAGCTTCTCCGTCTTGACATCTTTAAAAACGTCATTCAAAATAAGAACGGAAAGAAAATTTAAATCATTTAATCGAGGCTAAAAAGATATGAAAGCAGTTATTTTTGATATGGACGGTGTTCTGATCAACACAGAACCATTACACTATCGTTGCTGGAAGGAAATTTTAAAAGAGAAGAACGGAATCGATCTTGACTATGAGGTCTACCTTCCGTGTATCGGTTCTACCCGTGGATTCTTCATGGATTTGATCAATGAGAATTATGGGCCGGTTTTTGATGATGTGGATAAGATGAATGCGCTCATGAAAGAGAAAAAAGCGCAGATTACAGAGGCAGAAGGATTTCCGGAGATGCCGGGAATCAAAGAAGCATTGAAGCAGTTAAAAGACGAAGGATATCTGCTTGCAGTAGCGTCTTCCTCTCCGGCTTATGCGATCAAAGATGCATTAAAGTCTCTGGATATGGAGAAATATTTTACAGTGGTCATGAGTGGAGATTATGTAGAGCATCCAAAACCGGCACCGGATACTTTCCTTGTAACGGCAGAGAAACTGGGAATGGAGCCGGAGGACTGTCTGGTAGTAGAGGATTCGACTAACGGTGGAGGAGCTGCCAGAGCAGCCGGTATGAAATGTATCTGGTTCCACAACCCGGATTCCGGAAGGCAGGATATCCCGGATGCGGTACTGGAATTTCCGGCATGGACCAGCGAAAATGTAGAAAAAATGCTGAAAATATTAGGAAAAGAGGGAGAGTAAAGATGAGAATAAGAACAGCAGATCTGAGTGATCTGAAAGAAATTGCCCGTGTGGAGGCAGCGTGTTTCCCGGCAGCAGAAGCGGCAACAGAAGAAGAATTTGAAAAGAGACTTACTTTTTATAAAGATCATTTCTGGCTGATGTTTGAAGAAGAGAAGTTGATCGCCTTCGTGGACGGTATGGTGACGAATCAGGAAGATCTGACAGACGAAATGTATGAAAAAGCGGAAATGCATGATGAAAAAGGTGACTGGCAGATGATTTTTGGTGTAAATACGCTGCCGTCTTACCGGAAACATGGATATGCAGGAGAATTGATCAAAAGAGCGATTACAGATGCAAAAGAGCAGGGAAGAAAGGGACTTGTCCTTACCTGCAAGGACCGGCTGATATCTTATTATGCCAGATTTGGATTCAAAAATGAAGGTGTCTCAGAATCAGTACATGGAAACGTGGTCTGGAATCAGATGAGACTTACATTTGATGAAGGGCTGGGTGAATAATGTGAAAAAAAATAGGTTTGAAATTGATATGTGCAACGGCTCCATCATGGACAAGCTGATCTCTTTTTCACTGCCGCTTATGGTTTCCGGAATTCTGCAGCTTGCGTTTAATGCAGTGGATATCATCGTGGTAGGAAGATTCTCCGGGAGTCAGGCACTTGCCGCAGTCGGTTCCACAACAGCACTGATTAATGTATTTACGAACCTGTTTATCGGAATTTCACTTGGTGCCAATGTTCTTGCAGCCAGATTTTATGCAGCGGGCAAAGACCGGGAGATGTCGGAAACAGTACATACTTCGATCACACTTGCGCTGATCAGTGGAATTATGATGGCAGTTATCGGGGTACTTCTTGCAAAGTGGGCACTTGAAATTATGGGAACGCCGGATGATGTAATCGGGCAGTCTACCTTATATATGCGGATCTATTTTATGGGAATGCCATTTTTTATGTTATATAACTATGGGGCAGCCATTTTAAGGGCGATCGGTGATACAAAAAGGCCATTGATCTTCCTGATCATTTCCGGAATTGCAAATGCCGCACTGAACATGACACTGGTTATTCTTTTTCATATGGGAGTTGCCGGGGTTGCAATTGGAACAATTATTTCACAGCTGATTTCCTGTGTGCTGGTACTGACCTGTCTGTACCGGTCGGAAGGAAGTTATCAGCTTCGTTTCTCCAAACTGAAGATCAATGGTGCCTACATGGAACAGATTTTCCAGGTGGGAGTTCCGGCGGGAATCCAGAGTACGGTCATCAATTTGTCCAATGCACTGTTGCAGTCTTCGGTTAATTCATTTGGATCGATTGCGATGGCAGGCTATACAGCAGCGAACAATATACTTGGGTTCCTTTATATGTCAGTGAATTCGATCACTCAGGCATGTATGAGTTTTACCAGTCAGAATTATGGTGTCGGTAAGCTGAAACGAATGGATAAGGTGCTGCGTGACTGTGCGATTCTGTCTATATCGATCGCGGCAGTGCTTGGTGGTCTTGCCTATAGCTTCGGACCGCAGATTCTGACAGTTTATACTTCAGATCCAAAGGTTATCAACTGCGGAATGGAAATCCTGGCGTATACATCGATCACTTATTTCCTGTGTGGGATCATGGATTTGTTTCCGGGTGCGCTTCGTGGAATGGGATATTCAGCAGTCCCGATGGTGCTTTCAGTGATCGGAACGGTGGGAACAAGAATTGTGTGGGTATTTGGAATTTTTCCGAACCACAGATCTTTATCCGTACTTTTTGTATCCTATCCGGTGTCATGGATCATTACCATTGTACTTCAGGTCGTGTGCTTCTATTTTGTGAGAAAAAGGGTACATCAGAAAGAAAAAAGATTGTTATAAACAGAACGAAATTGTGAAAATCGACAGTAGGGAATTGTGAAAAACAGACAGATTTATCTGTCTGTTTTTGTATATATATAATAAATGTGCTTGCAATAGAAAGACACATGTGTTTGTATCCAATACAAAAACATGAACATGTAAAATGTTTGTGCATCACGGAAAAATAGATTGAAAAGAGAAGAAAAATAGGGTATCCTAAGTGTAGAAAGACAAAAATAATAAAAAGTCCGCGTTAAACGGACATATGTGTCATGCGGAGGTAATGAAGATGAATGATAATAAAATGTGGGCGTTAGTAAAGGAAAAACCGGAACAGGGACTCTGGCTGAAAAGAGTACAGATTCCGGAAGTAGGACCAAATGACGTAAAGATCAAGATCCATAAAAATGCAATCTGTGGTACCGATGTACATATTTACCAGTGGAATGAATGGGCACAGCATACTATTCCGATCGGACTGACCGCAGGACATGAATATGTCGGGGAAGTTGTAGAAGTCGGTACAGGTGTACAGGGATTCAAGGTGGGCGATCTGGTATCCGGTGAAGGACATATCACTTGTGGAAAATGCAGAAACTGTCTGGAAGGGCACAAAGAGAACTGCAAAGATGCCAAAGGTGTTGGGGTAAACCGGAACGGTGCGTTTGCAGAATATCTGGTTATTCCCGCTTCAAATGTATGGCCGTGCAATCCGGCAATTGATGAAGAATTATATGCGATCTTTGATCCATTTGGAAACGCAACCCATACTGCATTATCTTACGACATGCTTGGTGAAGATGTGCTGATCACAGGTGCAGGGCCGATTGGGATCATGGCAGCGGCAATCGCAAAATTTGCAGGAGCAAGACATGTGGTAATCACGGATATGAACCAGTACCGTCTGGATCTGGCAGCAAAAATGGGTGCGACCAGATGCGTTAATCTGACACAGGAAAAACTGACGGATGTGATGCATGAGATCGGAATGACAGAAGGCTTTGATATCGGACTTGAAATGTCCGGAAGCCAGCCGGGACTTTCTGATATGATCCATAACATGAAACATGGTGGAAAGATCGCACTTCTCGGATTGCAGAGACAGGATGCAACCGTAGATCTTGAGACAGTGATCTTCAATGGGCTGAATATCCGCGGAATTTATGGAAGAAAAGTATGGGATACCTGGTACAAGATGTCTACGATGATCCAGGCGGGACTTGATATTTCACCGATCATCACACACCATTTTGATATCCGCGATTATGAAAAAGGATTTGAGGCAATGATCTCAGGACAGTCAGGAAAAGTGATCCTTGACTGGGCACATATTAACGATTAGGAAAAGCAGAAGAAGGAGAGAATAAAATGGCAAGAAAAAATGATATTTTAAGTATTTATACAAAAGAAGTAGAACAGATCAAAGCAGATGGTCTTTTCAAAGGGGAAGCACCGTTCGTATCTCCGCAGGGCGCAAAGGTTGTAATGGAAGACGGAAGAGAGCTTCTTAATATGTGTGCCAATAACTATCTTGGACTTGGGGACAATCAGAGACTGATCGATGCAGCGAAGAAAACCTATGATGAAAAAGGATATGGGGTTGCTTCTGTCAGATTTATCTGCGGAACACAGGATATCCACAAAAAACTGGAAAAGAAGATTTCCGGATTTCTGGGAACAGATGATACGATTTTATATTCTTCCTGCTTTGATGCAAATGGTGGACTTTTTGAAACAATCCTGACTGCAGAGGATGCAGTGATCAGTGATGAACTGAACCATGCTTCCATCATTGACGGAGTTCGTCTCTGTAAGGCAAAAAGATACCGCTATAAAAATAACAACATGGAAGATCTGGAAGCACAGCTTCAGGCTGCAGATGCAGCAGGAGCAAGAGTCAAACTGATCGCTACAGACGGTGTATTTTCAATGGATGGAATCATCTGTAACTTAAAGGGTGTCTGTGATCTTGCTGATAAATACAACGCACTGGTTATGGTGGATGACAGCCATGCAGTTGGATTTGTAGGAGCACACGGCAGAGGAACTTCCGAATACTGTGGCGTAGAAGGAAGAGTGGATATCATTACAGGAACACTCGGAAAAGCACTCGGTGGGGCTTCCGGTGGATATACATCCGGAAGAAAAGAGATCATCGATCTGCTTCGTCAGAGAAGTCGTCCGTACCTGTTCTCCAACTCTCTTGCACCGGCGATCGCAGGAGCAAGTATTGAGATGTTCAATATGCTGGAAGAAAGCACCGAGCTTCGTGACCATCTGGAAGAAGTAACCGCATACTACCGCAAGCAGCTGGTAGAAAATGGATTTGATATCATCGAAGGAACCCATCCATGTGTACCGGTTATGCTTTATGATGAAAGACTTGCCGGAGAATATGCAAAGAAAATGATGGAAAAAGGGGTATATGTGGTTGCATTCTCTTATCCGGTTGTACCGAAAGGGAAAGCAAGAATCCGCACACAGGTATGCGCGAGCCATACAAAAGAAGATATTGATTTCATTATCAAATGTTTTAAAGAGACTAGAGAAGAGATTGGAAAATAAATTGCTACAGGATAAAAAAATGCCGGACAGTACAAAATGTTGTCCGGCATTTTGTGATGATATAACAGAGAAATTTGACTAAAAAATGTTACAGGAAAATTTTCGGAGGCGTTAAATAAAAATAAAAGAATATTTTTGAAATGTAATCATGGTAATTATGTAAACCCTGAAAAAATAGAGAGAAAAGCTTGTGGGAAAGGCAGGAATACTATAAAATAAACAGGGAACAATAAAAAGATGAATGGGGTGTCATCTGACAGAGGAGAGAAAAGATGGAACAAAAAATATACAATGAATATGTGGAAATTTTAAAGGAAGAGTTGCTTCCGGCGATGGGATGTACAGAGCCGATTGCAGTAGCTTACGCGGCAGCAGTTGCAGTTCAGGCTCTTGGGGAAAAGCCGGAATCTGTAGAAGTAAATGTCAGTGCAAATATTATTAAGAATGTAAAAAGTGTCGTTGTACCGTGCACAGGAGGACTTCGCGGAATCGGTGCAGCAGTCTGTGCAGGGATTGTAGCCGGATGTCCGGAAAAAGAACTGGAAATTCTGGAAGAGATCACAGGGGAACAGAAAGTAGAAATGAAAAAGATGCTGGATACTATGCCGATGACAATCCGGGAATCCGATAAAGAATATATTTTCGACATCCAGATCAAGGCATGTGCAGGCGGACACAGCGGATACGTAGAGATCGCAGGTTTTCACACCAATGTGATTTGTGTAAAGAAAGATGATGAGATCATCAGAGAAAAAGCATATGAAGAGCAGGGATCCAGCTGTGCGACGGACCGCTCTCTTCTGACTGTGGAGAAGATCATTGAATTCGCAGACTGCGTAGACGTTGCAGACGTAGAGGAAGTTCTGCAGAGACAGATTGATTATAACTGGGCAATTGCCGAAGAGGGCATGACAGGAAACTGGGGGGCTGCCATTGGAAAGACTTTGATGGAAGCATATGGAAACAGTGTACATAACCGTGCGAAAGCGATGGCAGCGGCCGGATCGGATGCAAGAATGAACGGATGTGAACTTCCGGTTGTCATCAATTCGGGAAGCGGTAACCAGGGAATGACAACTTCTCTTCCGGTGATCGTCTATGCAAAAGAGCTGAATGTCTCAAAAGAGATGATGCTCCGCGCGCTGGTTGTGTCAAATCTGATCACAATCCATATGAAGACAGGAATCGGAAGACTGTCTGCATATTGCGGCGCGATCAGTGCAGGATGTGGTGCAGGTGCCGGAATCTGTTATCTGTATGGCGGACGTGCATATGAGATTTCTCATGTAATTGTAAATGCAGTTGCCATTAACTCAGGTGTTGTGTGTGATGGAGCGAAGGCAAGCTGCGCGGCAAAAATCGCATCAGCTGTAGAAGCAGGGCTTCTGGGACTTCAGATGCAGAAAAATGGAAAGCAGTTCTATGGCGGAGACGGACTTGTAGAAAAAGGTGTAGAAAACACGATCCGTAATATTGGAGAGCTTGCAAAGAAGGGAATGCGTGAGACGGATAAAACGATCATCCAGATCATGACAAGATAAGAAAAAGAGAAAAGAACTGGTAGAAGAGGCATTTGCATTTACCGGACTTAAGAAAAATATGACTAATATTGAAAAAATAAAACATCTGCGGTATGCATATCGCAGATGTTTTATTTTTGACCGTTAGCTATTTATACTTTTTATTTTTGAATATACTTCTTCAACAACAAAAGCGTATTCTTTACCCCATCCATATGGGATCTTTCATAGTTATGTGATGCATACACCCCAGGTCCAACCAGACCATGACGGATATCATATCCTGCCCGAAGAGTTGCCTCTACATCAGAACCGTAATGCGGATACACATCGATCGCATAATCCAATCCTTCTTCTTTTGCAGTTTCGGCAAGAGCGGATGTTACGTCGTAGTTGTAAGGACCGCCGGAATCTTTTGCGCAAATAGATACCATGCGTTCGGTACATCCGAGATCGGATCCGACGCAGCCCATGTCAACAGAAATCATCTCTGTTGTATCTTCGGCAACAAAACTTCCGCCGTGTCCGACTTCTTCATATACAGTGAAAAGAAGAGAAACTTTGCGGGAAAGCGCAATAGATTCATCTTTTACGCATTTTGCCAGACCGAGAAGGATGGCAGCAGAAAGCTTGTCATCTAAGAAACGGCTTTTGATATAACCGCTCGGTGTGATCTGGGTACGCGGGTCCATGGCGATGATATCTCCAGGCTGTACGCCAAGTGAAAGAGTTCCTTCTTTAGTGTCCACATTTTCGTCCAGAAGGATTTCCATATTTTCTTCTTTTGTCTCAACAGCAGAATCTGCAACATGAACAGAAGGTTCAGTATTTAGTACTACACCGGTATAAACGCGTCCGTCGCGTGTGTGGATCGTGCAGTTTTCCCCATCAGCGGTACTCCACTGGTGTCCACCGAGAGTAGTCGGACGCAGTCTTCCATTTGCTTTGACAGAACGCACCATGGCACCGAGGGTATCAACGTGTGCTGCAAGTACCAGCGGATTCCCCTCTCCGCCGATCGTTACGAATACGTTGCCCTTGTTAGAAAGCTGTGGTTCATATCCCATATCTGATAAAGTCTTCATCAGGTATGCAGCCACATCTTTGGTATAACCGGATGGGCTTGGAATAGAAGTTAAAGCTTTCAGTTCGTTTCCGATAAATTCAAGATAATTTTGCATAGAAAATTCCCCCAAAAAATTTATAGTATATATCATAATAGTTTAATGGAAGAGGATGGAAAATGCAATATACATTGAAGGATAATTTAAAAAGGTTATAATAATTGATGAAAAAATAGATTTATGATTTATTAAAAAAGAATCAAATATTGCTTCCGATATATTTGCTGGTGAATTAACCGTATCAGGAGTATAATAGACTTAAAATATTATAGGAGGACAAGGTTAATTATGGGGGAAACATCAAACGCTAATCTACTGACAACGGGATCTATTCCGAAAAAGATTATTATGTTTGCGATTCCGCTTCTATGGGGAAATTTATTCCAGCAGTTGTATAATGTGGCGGATTCGCTGATCGTGGGAAATTTTCTTGGGAATAATGCACTTGCAGCTGTCAGCTCATCAGGGAATCTGATATTCCTGATGGTAGGATTTTTTGGGGGAATTGGCGTGGGAGCCGGTGTTGTCATTGCGAGGTATTTTGGAGCCGGAGAATATGAGAAGCTGAAAAAAGCAATCCATACGGCACTGGCATTTGGTGGCGTATGTGGAATTTTTCTTACGGTTGCCGCGTTGATCCTTGCACCGCAGATTTTAAAACTGATTGGTACGCCGGAAGAGGTACTGCCGAAATCACTGGTTTATTTCAGGGTGTATTTTGCAGGTTCACTTGGATTTGTAATTTATAACTTTGGAATGGGGATTTTGCAGTCACTTGGTGACAGTAAGAGTCCGGTCATCTATCTGATCATTTCAGCGTGTCTGAATGTGATTCTGGATCTGGTGCTGATCGGAGGTTTAGGATTTGGTGTAGGTGCAGCAGCTTTTGCAACGATTGTTTCACAGATATTAAGTGCGGTTCTGTGTATCAGAAAACTGCGCAGGGAACCAGAGGCGTTCCGGTTATCTTTTCGTGAACTTCGGATGAATGGGAATATGTTGCGGCTGATCGTGGTAAACGGAATACCGGCAGGAATCCAGAATTCCATTATTGCGGTTGCAAATGTATTTGTACAGTCGAATATTAATCAGTTTGGGGCTCTGGCAATGGCCGGATGTGGGTCATATTCCAAAATTGAAGGATTTGGATTTATTCCGGTTACCTGCTTCTCACAGGCACTCACGACGTTTATTGGACAGAATCTGGGAGCAAAAGAGTATGACCGGGCAAAAAAAGGGGCATTGTTTGGAACCATTTGTGGAATCGGGATAGCAGAAGTGATCGGAATAGCAGTTTTTTTCTTTTCACCATACCTGATCGCTGCGTTTGGAGGAGATCAAAAAGCAATTGAATATGGAATTGCAGAGGCACATACGATCGCTCTTTTCTATTGTCTGCTTGCGTTTTCGCATTGTATGGCAGCAATTCAGAGAGGGGCGGGAAGAAGTATTGTTCCGATGTTTGTTATGATGATTGTATGGTGCGGAGTCCGGGTAACCTATATTAGTATTGTTATCAGGATTATTCCGGTGATCAATGTAATCTACTGGGCATATCCACTTACCTGGTTTATCAGTTCGGTGATATTTTTGATTCTGTTTCTTAAGACAGACTGGATTCACGGATTAGAGAAACAGTGACAGGGCGCATAAAAAAGAAAGCTGTACACTACTTATGTAGTGTGCGGCTTTCTTTTTTTGTTTCATAGGAGATTCCGAAGGAACTTCCTATGAAACAAAAGGCACTGCGTGCCGGAGATGCGCACT
>OGYU01000443.1_pt1 | contig 34372 bp, 28 predicted proteins | sample 1576581 | NCBI WGS metagenome assembly OGYU01 (sample SAMEA3541547, study PRJEB24748) | human gut metagenome | biome: human gut; feature: human-associated habitat; material: faeces | place: China | collected 2012 | reverse complement strand
AAGGGTTGGGCTGTTCGCCCATTAAAGCGGTACGCGAGCTGGGTTCAGAACGTCGCGAGACAGTTCGGTCCCTATCTATCACGGGCGTAGGAAATTTGAGGAGAGCTGACCTTAGTACGAGAGGACCGGGTTGGACGTACCGCTGGTGCACCTGTTGTTCTGCCAAGGGCATAGCAGGGTAGCTAAGTACGGACGGGATAAACGCTGAAGGCATCTAAGCGTGAAGCCCCCTTCGAGATAAGATTTCCCATAGCGTAGGCTAGTAAGGACCCATGAAGACTACATGGTTGATAGGCCGGAGGTGGAAGTGCAGTAATGTATGTAGCTGACCGGTACTAATAGTCCGAGGGCTTGACCAAGCATTTTAATCTGCGGAGCAGATAAAAATGCGAATATGTACGAAAGCAAAAGAGCAGAAGCAATTCAAAGAATTGCGAGGAGCGACTGGTTGCCGAAAGGCAATGCGAAGTACATACAAGCGTAAGCTTGAGCATAAAAAGCAAGAGCAGATTAAAATACAGATGTATCGCTACATCAAAGGTTAGGAACGAGAAAGATAAGAAATTAGAGAGAACGCATTGTGAAGTTATGTTGTTTAGTTTTGAGGGTATGACCTCAAAAGAGAAGATCCGGTGACGATAGCAAGGAGGAACCACCTGTTCCCATGCCGAACACAGAAGTTAAGCTCCTTAACGTCGATGATACTTGGTGGGTGACTGCCTGGGAAAGTAGAAAGTTGCCGGAACGAAGAATGCTGAAGATAACGACAGAAGTCGTTATCTTTGGTGTTTAAAGAAAAAGTTAGCGAAAGCTAAAGAGATATTCCTCTATAGCTCAGTTGGCAGAGCGCATGACTGTTAATCATGATGTCGCTGGTTCGAGCCCAGCTGGAGGAGCCAATTTGATGACCTACTTTTGTAGGTCATTTTTTATTTACTTTTCAAAATTAGGGAGTAATAGTAAACGATGTAAGCGTACATCTGATACTATTGCTCCCTTTTTTGTTACAAACTTTTATATCAAAATGATAGATTAGAAATGTCTTTCAGACGTTTCTAATGTGTCCTTTTGAATAATCGAACACATCACATAAAACTGAAGAAAAGGTAATTAAGTAAACAAGATTTTCGACGAGCCGTCTGCTGTACACGCATTTGCGAACAATGTACAATGCGAACAATGTACAAGAAGAAAAAGAATGCGGGAAACTCTTTGCCACAACTCGAAAATCGGTAATAATGATACTTCGGTAATTCGCCGCTCGGTCACAATGAAGACGGAGTATATCTCAAGATATAATGTGACGTCCCACGTCTTACTTAATTTCCGGAAAATACAAACTTTTTTAAGGAGGGTTGAATATGCAATTTGATTATTTTTATGGCAATGAGGCAGAGCAATTTACTTTTTACAGAATACCAAAAATTCTTATAACGTCGCCTCACTTCAAAAAAATATCCGACAGTGCTAAGCTACTTTACGGTCTTATGCTTGACCGAATGAGTTTATCAATTCGTAACGGTTGGCTTGATGATGACAACAGAGCATATATTTTCTTTACTACGAATGATGTTATGGAGCAGATGTGCTGCGGAACAGAAAAAGCCACAAAAATGCTTACAGAACTTGATAGTGAAAAAGGTATCGGACTTATTGAAAGAGTAAAACAAGGACAAGGCAAACCTGCAATAATATATCTTAAAAAGTTTTATGAGCTTGAAGATACTGCACGTTCAACAAAACTTTCGGAAATTGAAAGTCAAGACTTTCAAGAATCGAAAGTCAAGACTTTCGAAAATCGAAAAACAAGACTTTCGGAAATCGAAAGTCAAGACTTTCGGAAATCGAAAAACAAGACTTTCGAAAATCGAAAGTCAGGACTTTCGGAAATCGAAAGTCTAGAGTTTCGAAAATCGAAATGTAATTATAATAATATTAATAATACTGATATTAATTATATCTATCCTATCAATCAAGATAATTATAATATACAGAATAGCGATACCCAAACTGAAGAAGAATGGATTGATAGATATACAAAAACAGTAGATGAAATTAAAACACAAATTGATTATGACTATCTCATTAATCACGCTGAACGTGATATTGTTGATGAGGTGGTAAATATTATGGCTGAAGTTATGACTGTATATCGTCCAAAATACAAAATTGAGGGTGACTTTATTGAGTATAATGCGGTTGTAAATAAATTTCGGCAAATAACGGCACAAAAACTTGAAATATGCTTGCTTGCATATTCTCGTAAAATTCAGAGAATTAAAAATCCAAAAGCATATTGGATAAGCACATTATACAATATTCCGCTTACCTCAGGAATAGTATTACAAAATATGATAAACAGTGATATATACGAGTCAGGAGGTTAAAAGCAATGCAAATAAAAAAAGATTATGCAAAAATGATTGAACAATTTGAAAAAATGGAAAAAGAAAAACAAGCGGCTATACCAACAATCAGCTTTGATAATAACAAGATTGTCCATTTGCCTGTTGATTTACTAAAACCGTTTCCAAATCACCCTTTTGAGCTTTATAGCGGTGAAAGATTTGAAGATTTAGCAGACAGTATTAAAGCTTGCGGAATTATTACACCATTGCTCATCAGGATGCTTGATGATAATACATATCAAATTTTATCAGGTCATAACCGTAATAAAGCCGCTAAAGCAATAGGGCTTGAAACGGTGCCTTGCATTGTATTAACCGATTTAACTGATGATGACGCATTGATGATAATGCTTGATAGTAATACTAATCAACGTAGCATTTCTGAAATGTCAATATCTCAACAGGCTCATATATACGCACTTGATGTAGCCGTAAACAAGCGACAAGGTAAGCGTTCGGATTTGATAAAAAACATAGAACAAAATCTTGAAATGTTCAGTAATGGTGCGGATTTAGAAACTTGTACCCCAGTGGGGAACAAGTTAAAAACGGTCGAAATAGTTGGAGATAAATACGGTGTATCAAAGAACACAATTGCAAGACTTATACGCATTGATATACTGATACCGCAATTAAAAAAGTTTATTGACAATAAACAAATTTCGGTGCGTGCCGGAGTTGAAATGTCTTACTTATCTTCCTTTGAGCAAGAGCTTATTGCTAAAATCATAGATGAATACAGCTATCATCTTGACGAACATAAAGCCCAACAGCTTAGAGAACTCTCAAAAGCCCATAAACTTGACAGAATTAACGCAGTTGAAGTTTTTGAGGGGAGATATGGAAAGTCAGTGACACAAAAGCTAAAGTCATTTACAATAAAGCCTAAATTTCTGTCAAAATATTATCCGCCGACTGTTTCTCAAGATGTAATTGCTTCAGATGTTGAGGCAAGTATGGACGTATGGCAAGAAATAAAGACTTTTTATCCCGATAAGTCTGTTGATGATATTAAAAATAATATAATAAATTTGCTAAATAATCAAAAATAGCGGTGAATTTATCTATTTATTTTCTGCTATTTTACAGACCGCTTTTTAACTCAATTTTGAGTTAAAAATGGTATGGCAAGATACGCCTTTGTATGTACAAAGGCAAAAACACAATATAAAATTGTGTGAAAATTGGGCATAGCCCAAACCCAAAAAACAGATATGATTGAAGAAAAGAGGAGTTGATTTAAAGTGGGAAAATATCCGGCATTTTTGAAAATGAGAGTAGCACAGGAGGACCTCGAGATAATAGAGGAAAAGGCGGCACTATTAAAGATTACAAAAAGTGAATTTGTAAGACGTGCAATACGAAATTCACACGTTTATATATTGCCGAGTAAAGAAATCAAAGAATTTACATCTGAACTTAGACACATCGGTGTAAATGTTAATCAAATTGCTATACTTTGCAATATGGGTAAGCTTGAGTGTGTAAATCTTGAAGAAACAAAAGAGGCTATTACAAAGGCTTGGAAAGAACTATACAAGTTAAGAGAGGCAATAAGGAATAAGAATAATCGAGGTGGATTGAGTTTTGAAAAACGCATTTAGCTTAAAAAAATCAGCTTTTTCGGGCATTGGTTTTATAACTGCAATATTCATTTTTGGAATAGCCTTGTTTATAACAATGGAGTATTATCACATATTCACGATTAAGGAAAGTGTAGAAACCGATATATCTCGAGCTTTAAATATATCGGTTACTATGGCTGTTCAAGATATGGATTGGGTGCAGCATAACTCTGTTATGGATACGCAGAAAGCACAGAGAGAATTCAAAACATATCTGACCGAAGATATGAAATTGAATGATGAATATGAGAAATATGCCGATGACGGAAGTTTTCAATATCAGATAATCATTGATGAAACAGATATACAAAAATCACCGGCTAAATATTCGATTACCGGCAGAATAAGAATGCAACCCGTTACTGTTAGAAGTATTCTTCCCAAAAGCTTTGATATTCCGTTTAAACTAAGTTCAAACAACATAAGAACAGATGATTGAATATGTCAGAAAAAGAAAGCAAAATCAGTCGAAAAACAAGATAAAAACTCAAAAAATAGCTTGACAGAATAACACAAATATGGTATAATATAGTTAATAAAAGATATAGAACAAAGGAGGATTTTATTATGAAAAAGAGAATTTTAGCAACATTTCTATCTGCAGTAACGCTTATATCTTGTAGTTCTGCATTAGCGGCAGATTACTCTGATGTAAACCAATCGGCTTGGTATGCAAGCTATGTGAATAAGATTTCTGAACTTAATGCGTTTTCAGGATATGAAGATGGTACGTTCAGACCTGATAATCAAATTACGCAAGAAGAATTTATAAAAACAGTTGTTTGTTTAATATGCGGAGAGCTTAACGAAAGTAATGCACCGACAGTTAAAAATACTTGGAACAGTAAGTGGAGCTCGTGGGCTATTCCGTATCTTGATAAGGCATTTGAACTGGGCTTAATAACAGAACAAGATACAATGTTCAAACTTGCAGGAATTCCTTGTAATCGTGGTGAAATGGCTAAGGTTATTACTCGTGCAGTTGAATATCTCAAGGAAGATTCAGTAGCCGATACTTCAACCTATATTACAAAACTTAAAGATTATAACAGAATAAAAGAAGAATATAAGCCGTATGTTCTTCAAGCTTATGCAAAAGGTATTTTAAGCGGTTATGATGACGGCACTTTCAGAGATGACGGCTTACTTACAAGAGCAGAGGCATCATCGGTGCTTGTAAGATTAATTGACAAGAGCGAGAGAGTTAATGCTGATGAAACACTATATGACTACTTCGGAAGAAAAGTTACTTGGACAGAGCCACTAAGAACAGACGTTCCCGAACAGTATCAAGTAAGTATGTCAGACATAAGCATATCTCAAGCAATATATGATGAAGCGGTTGCAAATGGTGGTAATATCACAACAAAGACATTAAGTCGTTCAAAAGCTATGATGTTTGAAGATTTGGTACTACAGTCTATCAAATATGACGGTGATACAATTACTTTAACTGTACCAGATGTATTGCCGGAAAGTCAAAGATGGGCAATAAGCATTGCTTATTGGGATACAGATAAAGATTATGATTTTACAACAATGAAAAGTCACTATGTCGGAGAACCAGGAACATTTGAATTTAATGATATAAAGGTGTTGGAAGAAATTTCGATAAAAGTTTTGCCACTTAACAGCAGTAGCTTTACATCCGGTATATTTATTGATAACGGCGTGAATCTTTCATTAGAAAGACGAGAGAAACCACTAGTTGATTTTAATAATGCACAGACAACATTTGAGTGGGTGCAAGGTCAAGGATATAAAGACTATTTTAAAGACTATGTATTTGACGAAAATAAATATGAGTTTGAATTAAGTTGGTAAAAGTATATTGACAATTTGAGATAATAGATATATAATGATAATAGAAAAAGGCAAGACTTCAAACGGTTATGCCAAAAGTATTAGTTATAAAATAACGTCATAGCTTTGGTCGGCTGGCGTTATTTTTTTGTGATAATTATTAAAACAATTAATGTAATTAAGTACATTAAAAGTTCATAAAAATTCACATTACCACCTCCTTTCCCGACTAATAATGTTGGGATAGAATATAACATATATGAGGTGGCATAACCGCCCAGCTTTTACACTGTTTTTCGTCTTACCTTTAACATCGGAAGTATCCGACAGAAACATTATATATCAAAAATATCCAAAATTCAACAATATTCGTATAAAGTCATATAAATGTAAAGAGTGTAGTTTTAACTGCACTTTTTTAATACTACGAAAGGAATGATAGATTTGAAAAGAAAAACAATAATATTTTTAACAATGATATTGACAGTTATTTTTTCTGCAATAACATCAAACTGCATTGTAAGTGCGGATGAACTTGACGGATATACAAAGGTTGATTGGTCTTGGAACAGGGATATGGAAACTACTGATGATAATGCCGTTATTGTCGGCGGTAATATTCCATTTTGGCGATATGTAAATAAAACAGACCCGTCAAATAATAATGCAATATGGAAAAGTATATATGGAGATGAGTTATCCGATGATGAAGTTACAAAAATATGGCGTGGTAAGTTGGATGAAAAATATGTAGTCGCAAGTGTTGATGTAGCAAATATCAAAGATGAAAATATACGTCAATACATATATGACCACGTTGATGAGGACGTTCCCGACCTCAAATTCAAATTTGACATTGATGCAGATGTAGAGGGCGATTCGAATAACGAAAAAGCAGAAACTCTTTTCAACGGAGATATAGGTTACAGAGTATATCGTGACGGAGATACTTGCAAGATTGAAATGAAATTCAGTCCAAAGTTTTACTTGATAGATGGCAATGATGAAAGCTTGAGTGACGAAGAAAAGGTTTTACCCAATATGCCTAAAAAACGACTTCCAAGAGCACGTTATCCATATAGCTCCGTTATATTCTCTATGTGGGGATATGAAGGCGGTTCCAATAAGCATTACGGAGCTTTAGAAGTAGTTGAGGGTGACGATCCTAAATATATTTACGGTCAAAGCTTTGGATACGGCGATATATTAGAAAAAGGCAAAATACCGAACAATATGGTTTATCCAAACTTTGAAGCCGGAGAAATAAATCAAGAGGGCGATTGGACAGGTATGGTTGAAAGTGATATGCTTGACAGTAATCTTATTCGTATAGGACAACAATATAAGCAAAAAGGTGATTTGTGGTATTACAGTTATGGCGGAGCAGTCGGATATAATTTTAAGTTTCCGTTTAAGGTGTCGCTTGGATTGGACTTGCACGGAACAGTAACAAAAAGATTTATAAACAGTACCACAGGTGAATTGATTTTTGAAGATACTGAATCAATACCTTTTGGAGAGTCTGACAGTATAACCAAAACATATGTATTGGCGGATAATTCGGGTAAAGCAATCATTGATAATTTGGAAACAGAGTACATATATGAGCGATATAGAGTCATAAACGGCTCAAATAGCGAAAATATAATCGAAGATACATCAGTGTATGTCAACATAGATTTATCGCCAAATACACCAAATAAAACGCTTGAAATATACGTCAGACCTGATACACCTATTGAAACTCCGACTGAAACACCTAATCCTGATAATGAAAATCGTCCTCCGAGTAATGATGAAGTACCTGATGATGAAATAGAAACAGTGCCTATTGACCCGTCTATTTGTGATAGTGATACAAATACTATTGTTTGGCAAGAACAGACAAAGCACACCGTTTCAACTACTGACGGAAAAAGTCACACTTGTTATCACACATACACATATAAGGCAAAATTAAAAGTAGACAGTATTAAATTATCGCCTGACCCAATAAAAAGCGGTTATGGACTTGACGCAGAAATCAAAACGAGTATAAGTTATGAGCAAACCAATGCACAGAAAAGCTATTCCTGTTCTCAACGCTTAGGAACACGAACACCATCGGACAAACCAAAACCACCGACTAAAGCCACTGCTCGTCTTGGTTGGACATCAAAAACCTTTGACGGTGATTTTATTCAAGGTAGTATGGTTGATATGAATAAAGTATCAAGTAATAGTACATCTGCTACATTCTCTGCCCCTTATAATAACATTGTAAACGAAAGTAAACTATATACGGACTTATGGTTAAGCGGAACAAAAGAAGAGCCTAAAAGGCATAAAATTGCTTTTGATATTTATGGTGGCGGTGTAGACGGTACTGAATGGTGTACAACCGTTGAAAAAACTTTTATTATAAATGGTGATATGTATGAGGACGCTTATACTACATCAACATACTAATATTAAGAATTAGTGAGAATGGTCTATCGGACTATTCTCACTTTTTCAAAAATTCAAAGGAGGAAAACTAAAATGAAAGTAGAAAGAACAATAGTGATAAAAGAAAATGAAATTTCTGAAGAAGTAGGACAATATGAAAAAGAAATTACTAAACTTTTGGCAGAAATATTAATGAAAACAGAAAATATAATGGTTGACAAAAGTGATAGTTTAGGATATACTTCATAGTATACAAGAGTAGGGACAATAGAATATATCAGACGTACACTCAAAAGGAGTGTGGATTATGATAGAAAACTATTTAGAAAAAATTAAACAAAGATTGAAAGTTGTAGTTCTTCATGCAGTTATATATACTCGATATTCTTCGGACAATCAGAGAAGTGAATCTATTGACGCACAAATAAGATTGATAAGAAAATGGGCTCAAGAGCATAATATTGTAATTGATAAAATTTATGCCGACGAGGCACAAAGTGCAAAGCGAGATGATAGACAACAATTTCAACAAATGATAGCTGATTCAAAAAAACAAAAAGGTTGGCAACTTGTCTTAGTACATAAATTAGACAGGTTTGCCAGAAATAGAATGGATAGTGTAGCATATCGTGTGGAATTGAGAAAAAACAAAAAATATCTGATTAGCACTACTGAACAATTTGATGATACGCCTGAAAGTTGTTTGCTGGAAGGTATCATTGAATCAATGGCAGAGTTTTATTCAAAGAATTTGGCTCGTGAAACAATGAAAGGTTTAACCGAAAATGCCTTGAAAGCAAAACATTGCGGAGGAACTCCACCGTTGGGCTATGAACTGGACGCATTAAATTTCTACAAGATAAATGAATTTGAAGCACAAGGTGTAAAACTCATTTATCAGTGGTTTCTTGAGGGAAAATCATACACTGATATTATAGCGGGAATTAATTCATTGGGTTATCGTACTAAGCGTAAAAGAATGTTTACTCGTAATTCACTGTATGAAATTTTGAGAAATGAAAAATATACAGGAACTTTTGTCTATAACAAGATGGAAAGTAGAGATGAATTTACTGGAGCACGTTCACGCCATAAGTATAAACCTGAAAGTGAAATAATAAAAGTAGAAAATATGATTCCAGAGATTATATCAAAAGAAGATTGGAACACTGTTCAAATAATCTTGAACAGTAGAAAAAATGCCCATACTAATCGTGCTAAAGAAGAATACTTGCTTTCCGGTAAGGTTCAATGCGGTGAATGTGGAGGGAGCTATGTCGGCAAGCGAACAACCAATAGCAGAGGAAATGTGTATTTATCCTATATATGTTGTCGAAAACGAAATTCTAACTATAAATGCAAAAATCATTGTGTAAATCGTGATTGGTTAGAAGAGTATGTATTGAAAATTGTAGATAACTATATATCACATCTCAGTCATAAACAACAACATTGTATTTATAAATTGTGTTTGGAACGTGTAGAAAATTCTCATCAATCAGAAATAGAGGTTCTGAAAAAAGAAGTAAGAAATATAGATAAAGAACTTTTTAGAATTGCAGACGTTATTACAATAGCCAGTTCTTCAACATTGATAGAGAAACTTACATCATTAGAACAACAGAAAGCCGAAATTCAATTACAAATTGAAAATTTGGCAACAGAAAAACGTAAAAGTTTATCTGAACAAGAAATAGGTTTATTTTTGATAAACTTCAGAAAAATGTTAAAAGAGAGGTCAGCTCCTTACTTAAAAGAGTTGGTGTATCTTATAGTAAATAAAATAATAGTAAATCAAGAAAATGTAATCGTTTACTTGAATGTACCTAATGTAAAAGTAAATAAATAGTAACACTATCAAAAGAGTGTCCTTCAAAATGGCTCCGCACTGGAGGAGCCATAAACGGAACAAGTTATCTTGTTCCGTTTTTTTATGTTCTTAAATATTTTGCGATTCGATATTTTTAATCATTTTAATTTACTGTCTATTGAAATACTGACATTATTTGCTACCAAGTTTCCGGATTAAGCTACCACTTAGTCGGAAAATGTTGACAAACATAATTTTACTGGGTAGAATTTAATTGTAATTATTTGTTATTGGGGGGTTACAAATTAAGAAAATGTTGTTGATGTTTAAATATATTATAACTATTCATATTATCAGTTCAATAAGCTTATCATTAATAAATATTATAAATTTTATATGATATGAAAATAGCTTGAAATATAAAAGAACATTGCCAACACAAAAAACAAAATATAATACTGACTTTATTTTAAAATAAAATAAAGAGATACCAATGCTCTTAATCTTTGCGGGTCAGCATACATTAAGTTATATTGAGTACCTCTTATGTGTGTTATTATATAACAAATCGTCATAGTTTGTCAAACACATTATAAGAACTTTGTTTTGTTGAAATGAATACAGTATTATAAAAAGAAAGGCGGTTTTGTTATGAAACAAAAAAATTTATCACGTTAGGATTGGCTGCGGTTATGGCAACTTCAGCAATCGGAATCAATGCTATTGCTGCTGACAGTGATAACGAAATTGTTTATTCTTATGCTGATGAGAATAACAATATTATCAATATCACTCAAAGTGATTTAGATGCAGAGCATTGGAATAAGGAGGCATTAGGCGACACTGCACCGGCAATATACGAGAATTTTTCTATGAAAATGACTGGTTATACAAATGATTTACGATGTGGTGAAACTACCGATGATGATGGGAAAATCATTGTAAATCCACAAATAGCTAAATACACCCCAATACATGCAAATGAATTTAAGGATTATTGTAATTCTCTACCTGCCGGAAATATCTATAGAGTATTTACAATTAGCGATAACCGACAATATGCCGGATTCTTTTCTAAAGATTATGGCGATAACATCTATAATTTAACAATAGAAACATATACAGAAAGTGATTTCTACGCTCCATCTGAAATGTCATTACCTTCTGTTAGCATATCGGATATTCAAAACAAAGCCTCTGAACTAAGAATATCAGATAGTAGCTTTAGATTAAAAGAGTCATCTACTTCTGGGAAATATGCTGTTTATGAAGTTTATTTACCAGATTCCTATGTAGGATCAACAGATAAGAATGGTCAATTTAGAATAACTGTTACGGGCACATCTAAAATTGCTATGAAATTATGGAGTCATACCAAGAAAAATACTACTCCAACTGCACTAAGAACATATACATCTTCTAACAACGAAAATAGCACCTACGTCGATATCCGAACAAGTGATTATCAAAAAACAGCTGATTTTATTTCTTTTTATGTAATGGTCTATTTTACATCTGCTGTAGATGGATATGGTATGATTAATGTTGAACCTATTAATGGATACGAAGATGATGTTAATGGTTCAATAAACGATGCGTATAACGGGATACAAGGAGACCAATACACGCAAGGCAATAATTATCGTGAATTAAATAATACAGAATTTTATTTAACCGATGCATGGGATGTAGATGCTTTTTGTATGGATTATTGGGGTACTGATTCAAAAATATATAAAATAGAAATTAGAAATCGCAGTTTATCTGACCAAGCAAAGCTTGAAAGAGGCGAAAAAGCAAATGGCGGAAAAGCAAAATATTTAACATTATGGTCTGCTGATGTTAAAGATACGGTTGTGAATTGGAACTCTACAACAGTATATACAATACCAAAAAATACAGATATGGTAATATATTGCGACCCTACATATCAAGGCGAAAAAATCATATCGGTTAATAGTGTTTCGACAGGAAGCACTTCTGCTGATTATTATCAGTTATCGTATAAAATTATGCAATAATATAATAGTACAATAAAGAATATTCAATGTAAAATTAAATGCAGTTTTAAAGAGGTAGAATTATGAAAAAAATTGTTTCAATAATAAGTATATTTGCAATAATATTATCAGCAACACAGTTTGTGCTTGCTGATTATTCAGATGATACAACAATTACAGACGGTCAATTTGCTTACAAAAAAGGCACAAATAATATTCTTGCATATGTAGGAACAACAGGCATATGTGAGATACCCGAGAGTACAACCCTAAAAGGTTTAACTCCGTCATGGGCAAAAGATGCGGCACCTATAACTAAACTAATCATTAATGATAATGTAGATATCAATATGATTATCTCCGGAGAACTTGTAAATTTAAATAAGCTAAAAGAAGTTGAAATAAAAGAAGGAGTAACCGAAATTCCTTATCAATTTTTAAAAGGCTGCAATAATCTTGAAAAAATTACATTACCGTCAACGATAGAAATTATAGATGATGAGGCTTTTAGTGAATGTAGCAAATTATCAACATTAGATTTAAATGATGGTCTTCAATCAATTGGCAGATATGCTTTTTCTGAAACAACTCTTTCGGGTAATTTAAATATTCCTGACACTGTAACGCATATGGACGTTACGGCTTTCACTGATTGTGGCAATCTTGACAAGGTTCATATGTCAAACAACATCGAATGCGAAAAAGACAAAAAATATTGTTATTGGTTTCCACAGACAGATATAAAGGAAATAAACATTCCCGATACTATGCTTAATTGTACTAACTGTTATTTTCACGGAGATGAAATAACATTCAATTCAGATATGACGGTTAATATATACAATAAAGTTCAAAATTCTAATTGGTGTGATTTAAAATATTTAAAAGGCAAAACAGATAAAAGTATGGGTAACTATAAAGGATTTGCAACAGCCGAAAATACCATACTTAGATATATCGGAACAGACAAAAATCCAATAGTTCCCGATGGAATAACCGCAATAGGTAAACGTGCATTTACATATTGTGATATTGATACGGTCGAATTACCAAATTCCTTAACCCAAATAGGAGAGGCAGCATTTTATTTGTCGACATTAAAAGATATTACAATTCCTAAAAACGTCAAAAAAATAGAAGATGATGCTTTTGATTGGTGTCCGTTTTTAGAAAAAGTAACAATCAACGGAAATGCACAAATAGGTTCAAACGCAATTTTAGTTTCTGATAGACTTAGTGAAAATAAGATTGAAGTCAATAATTCAGATATTAAAAATCGTATTCTTTCTTTCGGAATTTCAGAATATGAATTGCCTGCATTTTATGAATTGATAAATTCAAACAGAGAGTTAATCGGTTGGAACAAAGTTGAAGAAGTTGAGCCAACTGCAACACCGGAAAGTACAACAAAACCTACTGCTACCGTTCCAACTGCAACAGTACCACCAACGACAGTGCCAACCAAAGAGCCGACTGCTACGGTTGAGCCGAGCGAAACAACAGCACTAACTGCAAAACCGAAAAAGCTTACGGTTGAAACAGGTAATGCTGTTACGGTAAAAGTAGACAGCACAGACGTAGTATTCCCAGACGCACAGCCGTTTGTTGATGAAAACGGACGAACACAAGTGCCGATTCGTGCAGTATCTGAAATGCTTGACTGCAAGGTTGATTGGGACGATACATCAAAGACAGCAACCATTACAAAAGAAAACGGCGATGTTGTAAAAGTGACACTCGGAAGTGATGTTTTGACAGTAAACAACAAATCATCACAAATGGATACAACCGCAATAATAAAAGACGACCGAACATTTATCCCTGTGCGTTTCGTCGCAGAGGCACTGGGCTTGGAAGTTGAATGGTTGGAATGATTAGGAAAGAGGTAGAATTATGAAAAAGATTGTTTCAATAATAAGTATATTTGCAATAATTATGTCATTATGTGTAACATCATTTGCAAATGATTTAGCTGAAGACGAGGAAATACGAGGAGATTTCATTTACGAAAAGGGTACAAATAATATTCTTGCGTATGTGGGTACATCAGATATTTGTGAAATACCTGAAAATTCAAATTTGCTTGGTTTAAATCATATCAAGCAAACACATACGGCAATAAAAAAACTAATTATAAATAAAAATGTAAACTTTTCGATTCTTAATTCATCAAGCAGTTTGGAAGAAATAGATTTTAAAGATGGAATCACAGAAATACCTGACGGTATAATGCAGGAATGCGATTCCCTCAATAAAATAGTATTTCCGTCAACACTAAAGAAAATAGGAAACAATTCTTTTTCTAAATGCCCTAAAATAGAGAATATTGACTTACCGAACAATCTTGAGTATATAGGCGAATATGTATTCAGCGGTTTAAATTCATTGACGGGTGATATTTTAATTCCTGATACTGTTACACATATGGGATATAAAGCATTTTCGGATTGCGGTGATTTAGATAAAGTTCATTTATCAAATAATTTAACTTATACACCTGAAAATAAGAATCAAGAAACAGCTTGTTGGTTTGACGGTACAAATATAAAAGAAATAAATATACCTGATAAAATGCTTGACAAAGTCAGTTGTTATTTTGATGGGGATAATATCACGTTTAATTCGGATATGACAGTCAATATATACAATATGGTTCGTGGTTCAGCTTGGTGTGAAGATAAGTATCTAAAAGGCAAAACAAATAAAACAATCGGCAATGATAAAGATTTTGTAATTGTTGAAAATACCTTGTTGAGATATACAGGCAATGACAAAAATCCAAAAGTGCCGGAAGGTGTTAAAAGTATTACTCAAGATGGTTTTTCGTTTTGCGATATAGACACGGTTACTTTACCGCAAAGCCTTGAAAAAATAGAAAAACGTGCTTTTACCTGTACAACATTAAAAGAAATTACTATTCCTAAAAATGTTGATACAATCGAAAGTTGGGCATTTTATATGTGTCCGTATATGGAAAAAGTAACTTTTGAGGGAGCACCGAAAAATATTGAAGAATATCCGTTAGATGGTTATTATATAAATTATGACCACAAAGAAAATGTAATATTTAAAGACCCAAATATAAAGCTGCCGGAGAATTTTTACAGTAATTCTGATGAATATGTTTTAGATGGATTTTATGTGTTATTTAAGGAACATACAGGTATAGATTTGCCTAAAGTCAATAAAAAAGATGAATCTGTATCCACTGCAAAAGAAACATTAAAGCCAACATCATCTGTAACTCCGACACAAGAGCCGACTGCTACTGTTAAACCGAGCGAAACAACATCGCCGATTGTTGAAACAAGTGCACCGACTGCAAAACCGAAAAAGCTTACGGTTGAAACAGGCAATGCTGTTAAGGTAAAGGTAGACAGCACAGACGTAGTGTTCCCCGACGCACAGCCGTTTGTTGATGAAAACGGACGAACACAAGTGCCGATTCGTGCAGTATCTGAAATGCTTGACTGCAAGGTTGATTGGGACGATACATCAAAGACAGCAACCATTACAAAAGAAAACGGCGATGTTGTAAAAGTGACACTCGGAAGTGATGTTTTGACAGTAAACAACAAATCATCACAAATGGATACAACCGCAATAATAAAAGACGACCGAACATTTATCCCTGTGCGTTTCGTCGCAGAGGCACTGGGCTTGGAAGTTGAATGGTTGGAATGATTACTTATTAAAAAACGGAAATATATTGAACCGACACCCAAAAGTCAGACCAAAATCTAACGATTGGGAGGTCGGTTTTTTTATAAAAATTTTTTCAAACAAAGACAAGATATAGTGCTTGAAATTGGTAAAAATACAAAATAATCTATTATGAACAATCAAAGAACTTTCTGTTAAAATTTTTTACTTGAAATTATAAGAAAAACAGTATATAATATAAAATGTATAGTGCGAGAAAGTGCCTATAAGGGAGAGGTGTCTATGTATAAGTTGAATGATATACATAATTCTGATGTCGGAAACAAAGGCAATTTTGAAAAAATGGTTATTTCCGAGGCGGACAGAGTTAAGCCTATTATCAAAGAACAATTCCTTAGAGAATACATTCTTGGTACGGGCGATACATATGAAATATTCAATATATATTGTAAGACGTTTGGCGTAGACCGTATGCTTGAAACAAGAATGATAATCATTAAACCGTCACAGCAAAGTGAAGATGAAGATATATTCTTCTTAAAAAACACTTCTGAGCAGTACATCGGTGAAGATAGATTATTATTAAGCACAACAATAAAAAATCATTTGTTTCTTATAACAACATTATTGGAACAGCAAGAGATTACATCGGTACTTGAGAAAATTCATAATACTATGAAAACGTGCTATGGGTATGATGTTATGGCGGTATACAGCAAGATTGCGTCAATAGCTGATGCACCTGCGTCATACGAACGTCTGAAAAGATGTATGGGATATTCGTTTTACTCTGACAGCTGCGAGATTTTGTATGAAAACGACATTAAAATCAACGAAAATGCTGTTAGTGTACAAGCGGAATACGGCGCTATTGAACACGCCGTAAAAACCGGTGATATGGAAAAGCTGAAAATGCTTTTGAGCGGATTTTTTAAAACACTTGAAAAAGCAATGCCGACTCCGGCAGTTGCAAAAACGTATTGTTTGGAGCTTTACGTCTGTATAATTCGTTGTTGCAGTGTTGAAAAAATTGAAAAGTATATGAAAGGAATTGTTTCTGTTCAAGCGGCTAAAAAGCTTAGTGAGATTAAATCTTTCATTGAACAGAACGGTTTTGAAATCGCAAAAGCCAATGCACCGGAATCTAACAAAATATACAGTTCGCTAATTCGTGATACGATTAACATAATTGATGAGAATATCGAAAATGAAAATCTTTCGCTGCGATGGCTTGCCGGAACGATATTATATACGAATGTCGATTATCTCGGAAAGCTGTTTAAGAAAGAAACAGGCAAGAATTTTTCTCATTATGTTATGGAAAAACGTATGGAAATGGCAAAAGACCTCATAATTGAGGGTAAAAAGGACAGAATTTACGAAGTTGCCGAAAAAGTCGGTTACGGCTCAAATTCACAATATTTCAGTCAGGTATTTAAAAAATATACCGGAGTTTCTCCGCTGGAGTACAGGGAATTTGCAAGGTTGGCAAGAGAAAAAAATGAAGTAGGTTGAATTTATAAAAACAGCCGAAAATAGTCTTTAAATTAGACAATTATAACTGATTTTTAACTGTTAATTGTATTGACAATGCTATATAATTGTCTGTGATTTTCGTTAATAGAAATTGGGAAAATCCAATTTGTATTATATTTTTAAATTTTATGGAGGTATTCAAATGGGTAACAAGATGAAAAAACTAATCTGTGCGCTTTTGGCATCAGCAATGCTTGTAGGCTCAGTCGGCGTTGTCGGCTTTGCAGATGAAGATACAAACGCTGAAACAGTTGTAACAACTTCTGCAGAAGCAACAGAAAAACCTGCCGATGCAGAGGCAACAGAGGCTCCTGCTGTAACAGAGGCTCCTGTAGCTACAGTTGCTCCTACTACATCTGGTAGCAGCTATGATAACGACAGTTATTATGACAAGGCTCTTTCACTATGTAGTGCACTTGGTATTATCACAGGTTATGAAGATGGTAGTGTAAAGCCTGATTCAAAGGTAACAAGAGCGGAAATGGCATCAATCGTTCTAAGAATGCTTGATTTAACATCAACATCTACATATCAGAACGGTTTTACAGATGTAACATCATCACACTGGGCTGCTGATCAAATTCAAACAGCTTTAGAGGCTAATATCATCAGCGGTATGGGTGACGGAACATTTGTTCCTGACGGCGAAGTTACATATGCTCAAGTATGTGTAATGCTTGTAAATGCTATGAACTATCAGGATGACGCTGAATATTACGGCGGATATCCTAACGGTTATATCAAGGTTGCAGGTATGTCAGACCTTGAAATCACAAAGAACGCACCGGGTGCGGCAGATGTTGCTTCAGATCGTGGCGTAGTTATCAAGATGGTGTATAATGCACTTCTTGGTCAATACAAGGAAATCAACGGCTATGAGAACGGCGCTCCTACTTACAAAGCTAACGGAACATTGGCAAAGGCTAAGTTTGACGTTATCGATAAGAAGGGTGTTCTTACAGCTACATCAAAGACAAGCGTATCTTCAACAGACGTTCAAGACGGTCAAATCGAAATCGTTTCAGATGAAGACGATGAAGCTAAGCTATTTGACTGTGACCTAACAGGTCTTGAAGATTACCTTGCTCAAAAGATTACATATTACTACAAGGAAAACAGCGGTCTTACACCAAAAGTTCTTGCAGTAACATATGACGCATCAAAGACAACAACATTCAAGGCTGATGCTGATGATATTCAAACAGTTGAAGGCTTTGATACAAACGGAGGTACATTCAAAATCGAAGGCGTAAGCAAGAAGAAGAACTGTGCCGGTGCGTCAATCGTATACAACGGTAAAATTATATCAAACAGCCAACTTGCTGAATTAGGCGAATCAATCAATGATTTACTACTTCCTGAAAAAGGCAGTATCAGACTTGTAGACAGTGACAAGGACGATGTATTTGATGTTGTATTCGTAGATTCATATGAAACAATGGTAGTTTCAAGTGCAAGTGAAGACAGACTTGTAGGTAAGGTTGCAGATTCGGATGACTTTGGTTCAACAAAGAGCCTTACAATTACTCTTGATGATAAAGAAGACAGAACAATCACTGTTACAAAAGCAGGTAACGAGCTTAGACTTAGAAACCTAAAGAAGAATGATGTAGCAACAATCAAAAGAAGTCTTGACGATACAGTTGTTGATATCGTTGTAACAGGCGAAAGCTTTACAGGTTCAGCAACAGGTATTTCAAAGAAAGTTGATAAGAGCTATGCTACAATCAACGGTACAAAGTACGATGTTGCAAACGTTGCAGTTGGCGATCTTGTAAGCGGTACTCAAGCTACATTCTATACAGATATGTTCGGTCGTATAGCATATATAGAAACAACTTCAGGCGGTCAACTTCAATCAGGTGAAAAATACGGTTGGATTATGAATGCTTATGACGCTGAAGACGGTAGCGATTACATTGTTGAGATTATGACTCAAGAAGGTAAATCGGCTGAATATAAACTTGGCTCAAGTGTTGATTACTGGGCTCCTACAGCAACAGCTGCTACAACACTTTCTTCAAAAGAAGAAGCTAAGTCAACTGTTTCAGCATTGATGAGCAATGACTCATTTGTTAAGCTTTCAACAAGTACAACAACACCTATCAGACTTGTTAAGTATAAAACAAATTCAAGCAATGCAATTACAAGACTTTATTGTGCAGTTGATTCATCAAAAGTATCAAATGAAAATGCACTAAGAATTAATACAACAAACCTTAAAGACGCAGCAGCTATAAATGGTTCTGTTAAGGGTTATAAGGTTGCAGACGGTATTGTTGAATTTTCAGCTCCGCTATTGAAAACAGATATGACAGATGCAGCTAACTATAAGGTTGGTACAGCTACAGCGTCAGCATATGTTGTAAAAGAAAACGGTTCATCACGTGACTTCGTTTTGGGTGAATTCAAGAATTCAATCAATGCGACGATTGTTATTAATTTCACAGCAAGTGCTAACGATCCTGCTAAGATGACAGATATGGATAGTGCCGGTAGTGGTCCGGAAGTTATGGTTGTCGATGAAATCAGCAGAGGTGTTGATGATGATGATAACACAGTTTATACAATAGATGGTTATGTTGGCGGTACAGATGTATCAATAACAACAAACAAAAACACAAATGTTGGTGTTCTTACAAGTGCTTTATGGACAGGTTCAAACAATGGTAGAAACTTTGATGCGCCTACTGTTTGGAACGCTGTAGATAATGAATATGCTGATATTGACTTAGGTTCAATCTTAAAGACAGGTGACATTATCCTTTACACAGGTGATGGTAAACTTATTGCTAAATTTGCAGATGCAGAAGGATTTGCTGATCATATTCTAAATTCTGCATCATACACGTTGCCGACAGGTAGCAGACCTAATAAATCATCATCTCGTGTTAAGTATTACTTTAACGCCTTGGTAGATAGCGATTTGGATGAAAATGCATGGGTAAAGATTAAGGATCTTGATGATTCTATCTTGTTCGATTCATCAATGCTTATGGATCTTGTAACAATCAGTGCAAACGGTAGTGTTGACATCGACCAAGACGGTGCAACTGTATCAGATCTAATTCCTTATGACGAAAAAACAAAGACAGGTGATTTCTTGTTCATTTCAATAGTTAATAAGGGTGATATGGGTAAGATGATTGTTTACAGATTTGAATAATCTGAATTGTGATTATACAATAACGGACGCGAATGCGTCCGTTATTTTTATGGCGAAATAAAATATAAGATTGCAATTATAATACAACAATATTACATTTTGGTTACATTTCACAAAATTCACTTATTACGATTGTATATTATTGATAAAGCGGAAAAAATAATAAGTTTTATTGTGCAAAATGTTACGCAAAAGACTTGCAAAGTATAGGTGTTTTGTGATAAAATAATAGTGTACAGTTAAAGATATTAATTTACATTTTGTCTGTGCGGTAAACAGCGCAAAAACACGGAAAAAAGTCTTTACAACAAGGCTTATATGGTGTATAATAAAGACAAAACAAAATAAAACCAAAAAAAACAAAGAAAAGAGGGAAAACAAATGTATAAGTCTGACTTTGAAATTAAGAAAGAATTATGCGAAATCGGAAGGAGAATTTATAATGACGGTTTTGTTGCCGCAAATGACGGTAACTTCTCAGTCAAAATTGATGACAACACTTACTATGTTACACCGACAGGCGTAAGTAAGGGTTTCATGACTCCTGAAATGATTTGTAAAGTTGATGGACAAGGTAATCTAAAAGAGGCTAACGGCCCTTGGAAACCTTCATCAGAATTCAAAATGCACTTGAAGGTTTATCAGCAAAGACCGGATGTAAATGCCGTTGTTCATGCTCATCCTCCGATTGCAACTTCATTTGCTATCGCAGGTATTCCGCTTGACAAGCTGATTATGCCGGAAGCTATCATCTTCCTTGGTGCAGTGCCGATTGCACAATACGGTACACCGTCAACAATGGAAATTCCTGAATCACTTGAACCATATCTTCAAGATTATGATGCAATTCTACTTGCAAACCACGGTGCACTTTCATTCGGTTGTGACCTAAACACAGCATTCTTCAGAATGGAATCAACAGAATTTTACGCAAAGCTACTTTTCTATGCAAGAATGCTTGGCGGTGAAAAGGAAATCCCTTGCGGTGAAGTTAAGAAACTTGTTGAACTTAGAAAGCAATTCGGCGTTCCGGGTAAGCACCCTATGGAAAAGCTTTGTCCGGGTTGTTATGAAGGTGACGATACTTGCTCAATGTCACCGACAGAGGCTAATGAAAAGTACGGCGTAGAATCATCAGCCGCTTATCATGGTTTCCAACCGCTTCCTTCACAGGTTTGCCCGACTCCTTCATCATCAAATAAGGATATGGAAAGCCTTGTTGCAGAAGTAACAAAGAAAGTTATGGAACAACTTAATAAATAAGTAACGGAGAAACATCATGAAAACTATTGATGAACTTGTCGATGAGTTGGCAGTACGCCTTAACTCTGGACAAACCGTTAAACAAAAAAAAGTCGCAAAACCTGTTTCTGCTCATAAACCGGAAGTGAAAAAAGAGTGTAAAAAACAATGTAAGTGCAGCGGAAATTGCAAACATGAAAGTCCCGAAAAGATGACTATTGCTATGGCGAAAGAACTTGCCGAGGCAGTTGAAAAAGCGGCAACGATTTTGGGAGTTAAAGTGGTTGTTGCAATTCGTGATGAGGGTGCAAATCTTGTACTTCTTCACGCAATGGACGATAGTTACATAGCAAGCGTTCAGGCGTCACAGGATAAGGCTTATACAGCCGTAGCGTTGAAAATGCCTACACATATCGCACTTGATGAATCAAGAGGCGGTTCGCTTGACGGACTTACAAACGGAAACGGAATATTGTTGTTGGGCGGAGGTTATCCGCTTAGAACAGACAAAAAAATATACGGCGGAATCGGAGTTTCGGGCGGCACAAAAGAACAAGATACAACTCTTGCAATGGTTGCCGACGCGTATTTTAAAGCCCGATTTGCTTGAGGAGGTTGGAAAAGTTAATGGTAGATGAAAAGCAAGTAAGCGAAATCGTTAAAAACGTTATTGCCGGAATGGATATTTCATCATTCGATAACAAGCCTGCAAGAAAGCAGCTTGGTGTATTCGATACAATGGAAGAGGCCATTGCAGCTTGTAACAAAGCTTACACGACCTTTAGACATTATAATAAAGAACAAAGGGAAAATATTATAAAGGAAATCAGACGTCTTACTCATGAAGAGGCTGAACCAATGGCTAAGTTGGCTGTTGAGGATACTAAAATGGGTAATGTTTATCACAAGATTTTAAAGCATCACCTTGTTGCCGATAAAACTCTTGGTACATCTGACCTTGAAACCCGTGCACTATCCGGTGACAGAGGTCTTACACTTGTTGAGATGGCTCCGTTCGGAATTATCGGTGCAATCACACCGTCAACAAACCCAAGCTGTACAGTTATTTGTAACAGTATCTGTATGCTTGCAGGCGGTAACGGTGTTATATTCAATCCGCACCCGCACGCAAAGAGAATTTCAGCATATGCTGTTGACCTTGTCAACAGAGCTATTCTTGCGGCAGGCGGTCCGGAAAATATCGTATGTACAGTAAAGGAACCAACAAGAGAAACTTCTGCTAAGATGGTTAATGACCCATCAGTAAGAATGCTTGTTGCAACAGGCGGTCCGGGCGTTGTTAAAATGCTGCTTTCAAGCGGAAAGAAAGCTATCGGCGCAGGCGCAGGTAACCCTCCTGTTGTTGTTGATGATACTGCCGACATTCCAAAGGCGGCTAAAGATATTATCGACGGATGTACATTTGATAACAATCTTCCTTGTATCGCTGAAAAAGAATGTTTCGTAATGAAAAATGTTGCGGACGAGCTTATTCAGAATATGTTGAAGAACGGTGCTTACCTAATCAATGCGGCACAAGTTAAACAACTTGAGGATGTTGTCCTTGTTTGGTCAAAGCCTAAAAAAGAGGGCGAACAGCCAAAACGTGTTATCAATAAGGATTGGGTTGGACGTGACGCAAAGAAGATTCTTGCTCAAATTGGTATCAATGTCGGTGACGATATTAGATGTATCATTTGTGAAACAGAGTTTTCACAGGCATTTGTTCAGACAGAACTTATGATGCCGATACTTCCTATCGTCAGAGTAGATACATTCGACGAGGCTGTTGAAATGGCTGTTAAGGCTGAACACGGCAATCGTCACAGCGCTCATCTTCATTCAAAGAATGTTGACCATATGACACAATATGCAAAAGCAATCTGTACAACAATATTTGTTAAGAATGCTCCGTCATATGCAGGTATCGGCTTTAACGCTGAAGGTTGGACAACCTTTACTATTGCCGGTCCGACAGGTGAGGGTATCACTTCTCCGAGAAGTTTTACACGTCAGAGAAGATGCGTACTTTCAGACGCACTTAATATCATATAAAAAGGAGTGAAAACCTTGAATATAAACGAAAATGATGTAGCAAAGCTTGTACAACAGGTTTTGCAAGAAATGACAAGCGGTGCTCCTGCATCAGCTCCAAAAGCACAAGCAGCTCCGAGCGGTGACATTCCAAAGACTGCAAAAGTTGCTATGATGACAGAATTAAAGCACTTTGAAATTCAGGAATACCCAATCCCTGAGTTGGGTGATGACGATATTCTTGTAAGAGTTGAAGGCTGCGGTGTTTGCGGTACAGATGCTCACGAATATAAGAATGACCCATTCTCACTTATCCCTGTTGTTCTTGGACACGAGGGTACGGGTGAAATTGTAAAGATGGGTAAAAACGTTAAGAAAGACAGCGCAGGTAAGCCTTTAAACATCGGTGATAAGGTTGTTACTTGTATGATTTTCAAAGACGATCCTGATATTACAATGTTTGACCTTAATAAGCAAAATGTAGGCGGTGCAGACGTTTACGGACTTCTTCCTGATGATAACGTTCACCTAAACGGCTGGTACAGTGACTACATTCTTATCAGAGGCGGTTCAACAGTATTTAACGTAAGCGACCTTGATCTTGATTCAAGAATTCTTATCGAGCCATGTGCGGTTTTGGTACACGCTGTTGAAAGAGCAAAGACAACTAACATTTTGAGATTTAACTCAAGAGTTGTTGTTCAGGGCTGCGGACCTATCGGTCTTATCTGTATAGCAGTTCTACGCACAATGGGTATTGAAAATATCGTTGCAGTTGACGGTAATGAACAAAGACTTGCATTCGCTAAGAGAATGGGTGCCGGTGAAACAGTTAACTTTATGAACTACAAGGGTATCGATAACCTTGCAAATGCTGTAAAGGACGCTTTCGGCGGACATCTTGCAGATTTTGCATTCCAGTGTACAGGTTCGCCTGTTGCTCACAGCAATATCTATAAGTTCATCAGAAACGGCGGCGGACTTTGTGAACTTGGTTTCTTTATCAACGGCGGTGACGCTACAATCAATCCTCACTTTGACCTTTGCTCAAAGGAAATTACGCTTGTAGGCTCATGGGTATATACTCTTAGAGATTATGCTACAACATTTGATTTCTTAAAGAGAGCAATCGCAATCGGATTGCCTATTAAGGAACTTATTACACACAGATTCCCACTTGAAGAAATGAACGAGGCACTTGAAACAAACCTTGCTCAGAAGGGATTGAAAATAGCTTACGTCAGAAAAGACTTAATCTAAACCTCGGAAGAAAGGCTGAATAAGTATGAATGACGCAATAGGAATTATAGAAATGTTTGGATTTGTTACTGCGATAACAGCGGCAGACGCGGCTGCAAAAGCTGCAGACGTTAAAGTTATTGCAATCGACTCAAATAAGCCGGCAAACGCCGATTCGGTAGAAGTACCGCTTATTATGGCTGTCAAAGTTCAAGGCAGTGTCAGTGCCGTTACTGCGGCGGTTGACGCGGCTGCAAGAACAGCGGAGAGCATATCCGGACTTATAAATAAGCACATAATTGCAAGACCAACCGACGATTCGCAAAAAATGGCGAACCGAACAAGTGTCGGCAGAGATAAGGTAGGTCATATACCAAATAACGCGTAGCGTAAATTTAAGGAAAGGAATGATATAGGAGTGCAGGCATTAGGATTTATCGAAACAAGAAGTCTTACCGCTTCTATTGAAGCTTCCGACGTTATGACCAAAACCGCTGACGTATGGGTAGTCGGAACTGAGAAAATCGGCTCAGGTCTTGTGAATGTAGTGATTCAAGGCGATGTTGACGCTGTTACGGCGGCTGTTAAAGCCGGTGAGGCAGTGGCAAAAGAAATCGGAGAGGTTTATGCAGTTAATGTAATTCCTCGTCCGCATGATGACATTGCCAAAATCCTGCCTTCGATTTAAGTAGGAGGTTAGCAGATGGAATATTCATTAGGTTTGGTTGAGGTTTCAGCGTTGGGAAATGCTATTATAATGCTTGACGATATGCTGAAAGCGGCTGATGTTGAGTTTGTTGCGACAGAGCGTAAGCTTGGAGGCAGACTTGTAACAATAGTCGTAAGAGGCGAACTTACTTCCGTAAAAGCGTCGGTTGACGCCGGTGTGGCAAGAGCTACAAAGGACGGATGTTTGAAAGCGTCACAGGTTATAGCAAGACCTCATCATGAGATATTAAAGTTCTTGCATCTTGACGAGGAGGAGAAAAAGCCTAACTCGGAAATTGCGGGAACACACGTCGGAGCGATAAAAGAAACTCCGGTTAAGGCTGAAAAACCAAAAACAGTTGAGAAATCAACAGAAACGGAAAAGACTGCGAAAACAACTGCCGAAAAGAAACCGGCAACAAGAAGACGCGGTCGTCCGAAGAAAACACAATAATTAAGTTCTAATTTGCACATTGGTGCTTTTAGATAAATAAATTAAGTAAAAAAGGGCATTCGCCCAAGAAAAAATAGGAGGAAATTTAAAATGGCAGTAGAAGCATTAGGTATGGTAGAAACAAGAGGTCTTGTAGCAGCAATCGAGGCAGCAGATGCTATGGTTAAGGCTGCAAACGTTACACTAATCGGTACAGAAAGAATCGGTTCAGGTCTTGTAACAGTTATGGTAAGAGGCGACGTTGGTGCAGTTCAGGCTGCAACAGACGCAGGTGCTGCAGCAGGTTCAAGACTTGGTGAACTTGTATCAGTTCACGTAATTCCTCGTCCACACAGTGACGTTGAAAAGATTTTACCTGCTGTTTGATTTAGTAAGTAAAAATTCTTATGTAGAAATACATAAGGCGAAGTATGGACGTTAAGTCTGATTCCGACATGGCTGACGGGGAAATTTAATTTTCCCGTCACAGCTATGGGGAATGAAACCTCAATTTTTAGGAGGAAAAAGGAATGGACAACAATTTGCAAGATATGATTGCTAAGGCAGTTGTAGATATTATTAAGCAAAAAGAAGATAATAAAGGAATAAAAGTCGGCGTGTCGGCAAGACATGTTCATTTATCACAGGAACATTTGGAAATTCTTTTCGGTAAGGGACACGAACTTACTGTAAAGAAAATGCTTATGGGTGATCAGTTTGCGGCAGAAGAATGTGTAACATTGGTAAGTCCGTCACTTCGTACAATCGAGGGTGTTCGTGTACTTGGCCCTGTCAGAAAACAATCACAAGTTGAAATTTCAAGAACAGATACCTTTAAATTAAAGGTTAGTCCGCCTGTACGTCCTTCAGGTGAGTTAAAGGGCAGTGCGCCGATGGCGTTGGTTGGTCCAAAGGGCAGTATATTTTTAAATGAAGGCTGTATCATAGCCAACAGACACATACATATGACTCCTGCAGAGGCAGAAAAGTATGGAATTAAGGATAATGACATCGTTGATGTTGAAATCCAAAACTCAAAACCGACACGTTTCTATAACGTTCAGGTCAGAGTTAGAGAAGACTTTAATACGGAAATGCACATCGATACTGATGACGCAAATGCCTGTGCAATAAAGACAGGCGACAGAGTTGTGATTTTAGAAAAATAACCATATTAGGCTTTTTGTCTAATAAGAGGATTGATAATAATGATTATTGGCAGAGTATATGGAAGCGTTGTATCAACTCATAAACTTGAAGGTTTGGTGGGATATAAGTTTATGCTTGTACAATGTATTGAAAATAAAAATCTTGTCGATAAGTTCCTTGTAGCAGTTGACGGAGTCGGCGCCGGTATCGGTGAGGACGTTATAATTACTACGGGTAGCAGTGCGAGAGTTGCAATCGGTGATGCAAATTCACCAGTTGACGCAACGATTGTCGGTATACTTGACGAGAAACAATGCTGATTAAATTCAGTAAATAAACCCACATAATAACTCTTTGGGGAGGAAGAAGCAAAATGACATTTGAAGAGCTTCAGAAAATTGTATATGATGCAGGTATAGTCGGTGCCGGTGGTGCCGGATTCCCTACGCACAGAAAATTTTCAGACAAAGTAAAACAGATTATAGTGAATGCGGCAGAATGTGAACCGTTGATGATGGTTGACCATCACATTTTGGAACATCACCTTCAGGCACTTGTTGATACACTTAATGTACTAATTGATACAATGGGTGCAGATGAGGCAATTATCGGTATTAAGGGTAAGAATATGCACCTTTTGGATACAAAAATTGTTGCATCACTTGAGGGTACAAAGGTAAGAATTAAGGAAATCCCTGACATTTATCCTGCCGGTGACGAAGTTGTACTTACATATGAAACAACAGGCAAGATTATTCCGGAGGGAGCAATCCCTGTAATGGTCGGAGTAATGGTTATTAACGTTGAAACTGTTTATAACATTCACTGTGCAATTACAAACGGTCAGCCTGTTACTCAAAAGTATGTAACAATCGGCGGTGACGTTGATGAGGATATTACAGTTAAAGTTCCTGTCGGAATGAAGATTAAGGCGTTGCTTGAGGCAACAGGACACGGTGACCTTGACGGTAAGGCTGTTATTAACGGCGGTCCTATGATGGGAAGACTTGTTGATTTGGAAAACGATTCTGTTACTAAGACAACTAAGGGACTTCTTATATTCCCTGAAACTCATTCTATCATTCAACGTAAGAGAATGCCAATTTCAATGACATTAAAGCGTGCGTCTGCGGCTTGCTGTAACTGTACAATGTGTAGTGATATGTGTCCGAGAAACTTGCTTGGATATAATATCAATGTGCATAAGACAGTTCGTGCGGCATCGCACAGTGAAGTTACAGATTCAGAAAGCTTTTTGCAGTCGGCTTTATGCTGCGGTTGCGGTGTCTGTACCGTTATCGGTTGTCAGCAAATGCTTGACCCGCAGAAGATTTCAATGGACGTCAAAGGTGCTCTTGGAAGAAAGGGTCTAAGACGTCAGAATAATCAAGCGCCACAACAGGTAAGACCTGAAAGAGCGTCAAGACTTGTATCTTCGTCTGTTCTGATTGACAGACTGGGAATAAGAAAGTATGTTAAAGCACACGTTGAAAGAAAGTATATAGACTTTGCTCCAAATGAAGTTTATATTGAACTTAAACAACACGTTGGTAAGCCGGCAAGTGCTACTGTAAAGGTCGGCGATACGGTTAAAGTTGGTGACGTTGTTGCTCAAACAGCATACGAGGACCTTGGTACAACAATGCACGCAAGCATTGACGGCAAGGTTAAGGCAGTCACAGACAGATTTGTTATTATTGAAAGATAGTGGGTGAGAGATGATGAATTCAATAGGATTAGTTGAAGTAAAAAACGTATCTAAGGGTATTGTTGTAACTGATGAAATGCTAAAGAGTGCGGGTATCGTGCTTATAAGTTCAGGTTCGGTTTGTCCGGGTAAATTTGTCACAATCGTAGGCGGAGAACTTTCTGCTATTCATGCGGCTGTTGACAGAGCGGAACTTATCGCAGAAGATGCACTTATTGATAAATTTGTAATAGGTAATCTTGGTGATAATGTATTTGAGGCAATTTGCGGAACAGCCGATGTTAAGGAAAAGAAAGCATTCGGTATTGTTGAAACATTTACTGCAGCAAGTGCAATTCAAGCAGCCGATGCTGCTGTTAAAGCTGGTGACATCGAACTTATCGAAGTTCGTGTGGCTCGTGGTTTGGGCGGTAAGTGCTTTGTTTCAATGACAGGTGATGTTGCAGACGTTAAAGCAGGTGTTGAGGCAGGAGCAAGAATTGCGACTGAACAAGGCGTGCTTATCAATACAGAAGTTATTGCTAATCCACATCCTGAATTGTGGGAAGCTGTACTTTAATTTGATTTTACGGCTTACAAAGGTACTGCGTATGCAGTACCTTTTTTACGTCTAAATTCGGACAAATTCGATTGTGTAGCGTAAATGTTTATATAATCATATTTATGTGCGAATGTATAGTAATATTAAATTACTAATTAGATTTGCCGAAAATGTGATACCATCACACTTCCCGCGGAGCGTGTGAGTTGAAATTTTAGATTTTTTGTTGATATTTTAAATTATTAAGTGTATAATGTTAACATGAGATGATACAATAGAAAGGATGATTTATATGCTTACAACAGCAGAAAAAATAAAAGTAATTATGAAACGCAATAATTTTACAATGACTGAATTAGCCAATCAATTAAATTGCTCAAGACAGAATTTGTCAAATAAAATGTCGCGTAATAATTTTGACGAAAGGGAATTGACCGCCATTGCCAATGCTCTTGGTTGTGAACTTGAAATTAATTTTGTAAATCGTGAAACCGGTGAAAAGATTGAATTATAACAAACCCGGCATCACGCTTCTTGCAGAGTATGTGAGTTGCAATGATGAATAGTAGCGTGCAAAAATATTATATTGAAGACAGTGTATGTTAAAAAACGTAAGGGAAAAGAAGATTTTTATGAAGGAACATAACAGATAATAGGGTGTAAAATATATGAGTGAATTGGATTTTGAAAATTCGCATTATTGTCCGGTATATGATAAAGTTATAGATATAGATTTATGTTATGAAACATTAATGTGTCTTAATCATTAATTACATTATTAACTATATCAAATACATAATCTACATTGTTAGCAGTACATTCTATTGGATATATTCCGACATATAACGTACTTCTTGTCTCATTTGCCGAATGTTTTGTATAACACAGTTACACTCTCTATGGAGCAGGTGAGTAAAGAAAAACTAAGTAAAATCGCGTCTATAATCGGTTGGTTTTTGATTGGTATTCTTTTTAAACTGTGATATAAAGTTACTTGTATCAAGGAACCCGCATTCTTCGGATATTTCGGCGATTGATTTATTTGTTGTACGCAAAAGCAATTTTGACTTATTTATTCTATAATTCGTCAAATAATTATACGGAGTTGTACCCATAATCCTACGGAAAAGGCGGATAAAATGATATTTTGAAATATGGATATTCTGTATCATATCATCAATGGATATTGAATCGGAGTAATTATTTTGAATAAAATCAATTACCACATTAATATCATCCGAATGTTGACGTTTTTGACTTTTTTGTTCATTTTCGATTGTGTAAATAACAAGTGTATTCAGAACATCATGTATTTGCGAAGAAGTGGAAATACTGCTGAGAACATCATTTTTTGTTACGTTACATATAAGCTCCGACAGCTGTTGTTCAAAACTCAAAAAGTCTTTTACGGAAATAATATTTACCGCGTTAGGGTAGAGAATATCAAACATTGCCGCCACTGCACTGCCTTTTAAATGAATCCATATAAATTCCCATTCTTCGTTATTTGAAAAGTATTTATGATAATTATGACAATTTATCATAACGGCGTTGTGAGGAAGAGCGGCCAAAGAAACTTTGTCACTCACAACCGTACCGCTGCCTTTTATTGTGTACAACAAAAGATAACTGTCGTGTTCATCACGTTCCACTTTATAGTCAGCCTCTGCACGAAAATGACCTGCCTCGGTTATGTAAAAAGGCAATGTCAGTGTAAGCGGAGTTGGTGTGGCGGTGTACCAAAGTGAATTATCTGTTATTTTTTCTTCGTATTTTGACATATAGCTCTACCTCCTTTTTTATTCTAACACATATTAAACTTTAAAGCAATAATTTCATATTAAATGTACAAAAAAAGCAAGCCACGTGAATAGCTTGCTTTTATATGTTTTATTTATCTTGTTACGATGTCAACAGGAACATTAAAGATTTTAGCAACCTTTAAGATTGTATCGATATGTCTTCCTGTAGCGGCTGCAAAGTGGTGAGTAGGACCGCATTCGCTCCAACGGTTTACAAATTCTCTTGCTCCGCAAGTGAAACGGGTTCTCATATTTGTATCACCAAATGAAAGAATCTTACCTTCTTCGTTTACACCCTCTGCAACGATAAACTTAAAGTGACCGTCACCGTCTTGTGTAATTGCAAGATAAGTAACAGGACCTGTGTATGGATAGAATTGAGTAAGGTAACCGCCGCCTGTTTTACCGTGGAATACCTTAACAATCTTCATTGTAGGTTTTTTATCTGAAATATCAGCATCACCCGAACCGCTGTGACCGATGATTGCAATATCATCGTTAAAGTCGATTGAATACATTTCAGCAAGCTGACCTGTACCTGAGATAGTCTTTAGGATACTCATAGCCATAGCAACCTTCATATCACCCTCAACGGCACAAGCTGTACCTTGCTTAATAAGCATTGAGAATGCAGGAATAAGCATACTGTCAAGTACGCCGGCTTTACCTTGAGCGTAACCGTCATAGTGAGATGCAATTAAGCCAAGATGTTCGTCCTTAACCCATTGCTCGAAAGCAACAACGTATTTAGCCATATCCCAAACTTCTTCGATACTTCCGCCGCCTTCGATGTCGAATGTATCAAGAATATCTTGAGCCTTTGCACGAATTGCATCTTCGTCTGTGATGTTGTCAGCGATTGCCCACATCTTTTCCCAGTCGAACTGCTTTGTATATAGGTGCATTCTTCTGTATAGGTTTGATTCGTCAATGTAAAGGTCCATCATACCCGGATAAGGTCTGCCGATTTGAGCGATATTTGTATCTCTGAATCTTCTTCTAACCTGAGCTGCACGGCACCAATCGTTGATTTCAGCCTGTACACCAGGGTCACCGCCTTCAACAACACCTGTGATTACAGCGTGTCTTTTGCCGTATCTTTCAAGGTCTGCAACCATTTCGCCGACTGCACCGCAGGCATAACCTTCGCCAAGCCATGACGCTATATCAGTGTGGTCATAATCCAAAGCCTTTAGCTTTTGGATATTTACAAGAACAACCGGTACATCAAGGTCTTTTACTGCCGGTAGCATATTGTATGATGTTGCATATGTAAGTAACTGAAGAAATACCAAGTCAACGTCTGCGGCACGGAATAAATCTCCTGCTGCTTGTGACTGCTCCTTTGTTGTTACCATTCCGCCGTCGATTATTTCGACAGTGTCAGGAAGTGTTTTCTTGAACGCATCGTATTGAGCTTCAAATTCAGGTACCAATGATGGGAACTGAGGTAGATAAGCTCCTAATGCAATAGAAAATACGCCTACTTTAGCCTTTGTTTCAACTAACATTACTCTCTTCCTCCATTAATTAAATGTTTAATTATTTTTCCGAAAAACAATAGCAAATCATACAATTTGACTGCCACGCACTGCTTTTCTCTCTATAAGATTTATTATACAATAAATGCAATAATACGTCAAGCGTTTGGGGCAATAAAAAAACCGCATAAAGCGGTTTTTAAAATATGTTATTTACTGTTTAAACGATTTAACTCTTCCATAGAAATTGTGCGAGTATGTTTTGTATGTGACCATTCGGTTTTGTTTTTACCGATCATACCTTGAATTGCGATAGGCACCCAAGTGAAGTTATACAAAATATATGTGAAGTAGTAAAATACCATTTTTGGCTTAAATTCGCGGCGTTCATACCATATAACGAACGGTGTATAGCAGAATTGCAAAATAACGATTACATTCCACAACCACGAATTACCGAATATGTATGAAAGCTGAATGAATCCTAAGTCACCGTCGGGGTGAAATGTTTGTGCATATGCGAAGAATGTAATGATACCTGTTGCGATAATTCTTATCGGCTGAACAAGATATACAGCACAGTCAATACACGAAAGTTTTCTCTCTTTAATGCCTTTTTTGATAAGTTTAAAGAAATATCTTGATGCAACGTCACAATGTCCTTGCATCCAACGAACTCTTTGACGCCACGACTGTTTTAAGGTCAAAGGTTTTTCGTCGTAAACAACAGCATCGTAAGCGAATGCCACACGTGTGTCGTTAAGAGAAAGTTTCATTGTAAATTCCATATCTTCCGTAAGACAGGTTGCACCCCAACCGAGTTTCTTTAAAGTGTCAAGTGCGATTATAAAGCCTGTACCCGAAAGTTCACAGCAAAGACCGAGTTTGTATCTTGAAAGCTGAAATATACGGTTTACACTCCAAAAACAGAATGAATAAGCTGCCGTAATCCAAGAATCGTATGGGTTTTTGCTGTCAAGAAAACCTTGAACAACCTTAAAGCCTTGATTTGCACGTTCATTCATAGCTTTTAGATAATTTTTATCAACAAGGTTGTCCGCGTCAAATACCGATATATAGTCGTATTGTTCGTCCATTTTATAAAGCTTGTCGAACATCCATTCAAGCGCGTGTCCCTTACCTCTAAGCTCCGGAACGTTTCTTACATATACAAGAGCACCGGCATCTTCAGCCGCTTTTGCGGTATTGTCGTCGCAATTATCGGCAATTACAAAAATATCATATGCGTCATCGGGATAGTCCAGCTGTTTCAAAGATTCAACCATATTACCGATAACGACTTCCTCATTATGTGCAGATATTATAAGTGCAAATTTATGTGTTTTGTCAGAAATTTTCTTATTCTTGTCTTTTATCGGCAAAAATCCCGTAATCCCGACTATAAGATAGTAAATACCGATTGATAAAGAAAATACCTGTAAAATTATGCTAAACACAGTCAAAAACATACTGCCGTCTGACATTAAATTACCCCCTATAAAATATTCATAGCCTATTTTACTATCTTTGGCTGAAAAAAGCAATATATTTATGATATTTTTTGCAAATTCTATAATTATTTCTAAATAAATAAATT
>OGYU01000439.1_pt1 | contig 34850 bp, 28 predicted proteins | sample 1576581 | NCBI WGS metagenome assembly OGYU01 (sample SAMEA3541547, study PRJEB24748) | human gut metagenome | biome: human gut; feature: human-associated habitat; material: faeces | place: China | collected 2012 | reverse complement strand
AATAATCTGGGCACAAAAAAAAATTTTAAAAATTTTTTCTATATCCTCTTCATCTAAAAATTTAACACAAGCAACAAAAAAAATTATTCCTCGAAATAAATTTCTAGCACTCCAAGCCACTAATATCGGTGATACTAGATTAAAAATAATACCTAAAACAATACTTATGATAAAAACACCAATACTAATATTGATGTATTTTCCCCCTAGCTGTTTTAGCTTCGCTCCTCTAATTTTAAAAATACAAATTAATAACAAAAAGTTAATTATATCCGTAACATAGCTTAAAAATGACGGAAAATGCAATGTTGAAATTAGGAAAAAAACACACAAAACCATTATAATTTGAATATATATTAATTTTTTACAACTATTATAATTTAGTTTCAAAACCATTGTTTTCTCCTTCTAACCTTTCATTTTTATATATAACCAAACAATACTTTTTGACATTTTAAATTTCATAAGATAATAAATAATATAACCTTTTAACGTCAAATTATTATGTTTGCATTTTTTCAAAGCCATTTTACAATTTGGATTTTTCAAAATTCCATATACTTTTTTAGATATTTCTTTAAATTTTCTATTTTTTCCCCAGTTACCACATTCATTAGTAATACATGCATAAAAGCTATCTACACATTGACTATAATATTCTTCTTCAAACTCAGAAAACACTTTATATTTATCTAATAAGTTTTTATATGTTTTAATTAATTCTATCTTCCTCTCTACCATCTGATTTATATAACATTTCGATAGTGAACCTTCTCTAAAATCATACAAATATAAAATTTTATGTGTGACCTCTACTTTATCTGCACACAATAACGCATGAAAATTAAATAAATGATCTTCGTTTAATATTTTTCTTTCCGAAACAAAACTTATATTATTTTTTTTCAAAAAAGACGTGGAATAAGCACAAGTACATGCTGACATTAATGCATTTTTATCATAGTTAAATAACTGAATAGGACCTATTGCACCAGGCAGAATATCAGATTTAATCTGAGCTTTTTTATATATTCCCTCATCATAATATGGAACAATCACTTCTCCTAATTTATTATCACTAACTCTTTGAAATCCATATTTTAAAATGTCCACAGGATTTTCATTTAAATGATTATATATAAATTCTAAAAAATCATCTGTTACCCAATCATCAGAGTCAACAAAAACAACATACTTTCCCTCAGCACACTTTAATCCATAATTTCTTGCACTAGCCAATCCACCATTTCTTTTATGATAAGTTTTAACTTTATCATAACCTTTCTCTATTTCATCACATAAAATTCCTGATTTATCTGTTGATCCATCATCTATTAATAAAATCTCATAGTCTTGAAAGCTTTGCCCAGTAAGTGACTCAACGCATCGAGTTATATATTTCTCAACATTATATACTGGTACAATAACTGATATAAACGGCATTTAATTCCTCCTATTCAAAGAGCCACTTAGGAAATAACTCTTTATAAGTTTCTAACGAATATCTCATTCTTGATGTAAATGCTCCATTCGCTAAATTATTATATATATCTTCACATTCCAACAATTTTTTAATCGTTTTACTCATTTGTAATCCAATATCTTTTTTCTCCAAAACAATTCCTTCAATATTGTTTAATACAATTTCCGAATTATACAAATGATCGCTTACAATAGGAACTATTCCTGCCATTTTACTTTCTATTAAAATTCCAGGAACTCCTTCCCCTTTCCATCTACTTGGAAAAAGCAATATATCATATTCATGTAATTTTTCATAAACATTATTTTTAGTTGCATCAAAAACGCCTTGATAAGTTACATTATTGTTTTCATCAATGAATTTTTCAAATTTTTCTTTAAAATCATCTACTATATGTCCATAAAAATCTATATGAATACATTTCTTATCTTGATGTGAAAACAGAGTATTCATATTTATTATTTCATCAACACCTTTTTCACAACTGATTTGAGAAAAAAACACACATTTAATCTTTTCTTCATTTCCAGTTCTATGTTTTGCACTTAAACTATTACTTATACTTTTTGCATTTGGAAAAACATCTACATTTTTTATATTCAATTCCTCTAGTTTCTTTTTCATTCCTCTTGTTTCAACTAAATTGATTTTGAGTTTTGAAACTGTTTTTGCAAATCTTGTGTTTTGGAGTAATGCATCATAAAACATTCCACCCATAACAATATTTACAGTTTTTTGTAAACTCTTTCTTCCACCAATTAAATTTTGTACATTTAATAAAATTTCTAAACGTTTGTAGCTTCCAGATCCATATATAACAATATCTTTATTAACATATGCCTTGATAATCTCAAAGATTGTTTTAAAAATCAAAAATTTCTTTTTTTTACATTTCATCAAATCAATTATTTTTATATCATAGGTATCAAATATCTTTTGAATAATATAGTTATTTTTTATTGTAACCCCACCATATGGGGGCGGTAATTCGCATATAAAAACTGCATTTTCTTTTTTCATAACTTTCTACCCTTCTATTTGTCAAGTTTCTGTATAATTAATTCTCTTTTTCCGCTTTTCTTCTTAGATATAGATTTAACCTTTTCAATAGAAAATTCAATCTGGCTATTACAATCCTCATCTAATGTTTGAAGAATATTATTTTTATCTAATTCCGTAAAATCTTCTTCTGGTATTATTCTTACAAGCACTTTACCCGGTTCATCCTGATAAAACTGAAAAGAATTAACATGTTGTTCATAAAAACTATATCTAAAAGCTGTAAGAGATATTTTATTATTATTGCGATCTACCAAATATTCCGTTGTTCTTCCTTCTAATTTTTTTAATAATTTATAATTACGCCCACAACTGCATTTTTTCAAACTCCATTCTGCTAAATCACCTGTTTTATATCTAATCAACGGCATCCCAGTATTGCAAAAACCTGTGGCAACAATCTCACCTGTTTTTCCTTCTTCACGAATCACTTCACCATTTTTATCAATTAATTCACAATATCCATACAATGGTTCTACGTGATAGCATTCTGAGCATTCACATTGACCTGCCATTACTAATCTTTCTGTATGTCCATAAAAAGATAAGCAAGGACAATTTAATACTCTCTTTATATAATTAACCTCTTCTTTACTCATTCCTTCACTTGATGGTAAAACCCCTTTAAATTGATGTTTTATTCCTCGCTTTTCAATAAACTTACATAATTGTAATGTTGCCGATGGATATCCATGTATATAATCTGGCTTGTATCTCTCGATTGCTTTGCAATATATTTCCATGTTTTCTGGAGTCATATTAGAAATATCAATCCTTAATTCATTTTTTAATCCATCAAAATAACATATCCCCTTATTTTTGTCTTCAATTTCTCTCATCAATATTCGAGAACTCTTCGATGTAAATCCAATTCGCTCCCATATATGCACAACAAAAGCCCACTCTTTTAATGTTGTATCTTTGTTCATATAAATAGCTAATGGCATACCCGTTGAGCCAGATGTTTTCTTCTGAATCAATTCACTTTTCTTAAATTTATCACTTATAAATTGATCTTCATTTGATTTAACAATCTCTTTATCAATAAATGGAAAACGTTCTATATCACTTAATGAATCCATAGTTTTAACATCATTCTCATTGTAATTTTCTCTGTAGTATGGTACATATTTGTAGGCATATTTAATCTGTTCTATCAATTTTTCTTTTACAATGTTATCCAGTTCTTCCTCAGAAAAAAACTCTGTTTTCCTTAATTCTTCATATACCTTAGAAAAACTTTTACCATAACGTAATCCATATCCGAATTGGTTTCCAACTGCACCTATCATATTTAAAATCGGTGTAGGAATTTCTTCATAATGATGTTTTATAATATTTATCATTTCATTTTTTATCGACATAATATCTCCTTTTGCTACTTATCATATATAATATTTGTTATCATTTTATTGGTTTTAAATTTTACATATATACGTTTAGATGTTTTCTTAGTACAATATCCATCAGAATACTCTACATTTTCCTCTTTGATTTTTGAAGCTTCATCAAAATTAATTTTTACTACTTTATCACCGATACGAACCATTACTACATTTTGATTTACTTCTATTTTAGCTTTAAAATTACATATTAAAGCCAAATGTATATCTTGTCCTCCCTGTACTACGTCTTCAATAATCAACTGATTTGCTTTATTATAAACAAATTTTCTTCTATGTACATATGAACTATTTTGTAGCTCAGCAGTCATTATACATTTTTTTTCACATTCATTATCAAACTCTATATTATTTATTTTGTAACGTTTTCCCCATAAAAATGGTCCTAATATTTCTGCCTGATTTTGGTCATTTACACACACTGTATTATGATTCTTAGTTGCTCTAAATTCATCTCTTGTCTTTTTAGGCACATGATAATTATATGTTCCAGGATCAACGAATACCGGCACTCCTTCTATGAACATCTGGAAACTTAGTGCATCGGCATGTCCATGAGCTGCTAGAGAGCCAAATCCTAAATCTGCATGATCAATTCCTATCAAAACTTTGTTATTTTTGCTTCTCCAAAGTGTATAGCCGCCCTCTTTATAGCATTTTACTTCTGGACTGTAGTAGCAATTCTTTTGCAAAACACTATTCTGAAAATCGTCACTTAAAATCCAACACAAATTTTCATGGATATTCTCCATTTTCGAATATCTTTTTGGTAACACATTTCCCATCAAATCTAATACATAACGATAATGATCAAAATGTTCTCCAGATAAATCTAATATCTTTCCTTCATCGTTATCACCAAAAACCACAGTTTCTCCATACTCTCCGCAACAATCACACATAAATTCACTCATGTGCAAAAGATATTCTTCCCATATTTGAGGGATTTTGATATGATTATGCTTCATTTCTAGCATCAATAATCCATAGGCTTCCATTACAAAACTCTGGTAATGCAATGACATTTCCTTATTTACGCCGTCTGCATAGTTCTGTCTTGGCAACTCTTCTGTTAATATATTAAACGCAAGTTTTTCCCAAGGTTTATAATCAAAAAATATTCCCGACATTCCCACCGCATACATTTCTACAATCAAATGATTATTTGCAGATGAATACTTTGCTCTATGTTTTACAATATAGTCTGCCATTACAATTATGCCACGAGATATATCTTTTAATATTTTATTGTTTTCCAAATTATATTTTTCAAATGCTTTATTTAAAAAGCAACATGTATATATCCATGAATTGACTCTAATTGCAATTTCCATTGCACTCGTCCATTCAACACCACACAAAAAATGATTTTTATTATTCCAATCATAAAAAAGTTCTTGTAACTCTTCTAAAATGCTGAAATCACCAGTTACATAGAACGATTTTGCCATTCCTGCAAACTGATAGTGTCTATTTAATTCCCAGTTTGTCCTTATATCTCCAATATCCTCTCTCTGAGAAATCGAAATATCATACGAGCATTGGTCTGTCGGCCAAACATTTTCTGTTTGAAAACCGGCATCCCATGCTCTTTTATACTTATTATAAGAATATACTCCGAAAAGATTCTGCTCTTTAAACACAGTGAATTTTTCATTATTCCAATTGATGCTTATTCGATCCACTTGAGCATTTAAATTTTTCAATTCATCCGGCAATTCAAATTCATAGACAGGCAGGTTTTCTTTATAATATTTCCTTCTTTCCTGCTTCTGCAAATTTTTCTGCTGAAAACGCCAGCAAATTTCGCCCATATTCATAGCTTTCAATCTATTTAAATACCAAGTTATCTTTTTCATCAATCATCACCATATTTTATAATTTTTCTTCAAGAATATCTGCAATTCGCTTACAAGCAAAACCATCTCCATAAGGGTTGCTTGCTTTGCTCATTTTCTCATATTCATCTTTGTTTTCGAGCAAACTCTTGAAGTTCTGATAAATAGTTTCTTCTTCTGTTCCAACCAATTTCAACGTTCCTGCTGCAATTCCTTCCGGACGCTCTGTAGTGTCTCTCATAACCAGCACAGGCTTGCCAAGAGATGGAGCTTCTTCCTGGATTCCACCAGAATCCGTTAAAATCATGTAACTTCTATTCAGGAAATTGTGAAAATCAAGTACTTCTAGTGGTTCAATAATACGGATTCTTTCATCATCTCCCAAAATACTATCTGCAATTTCTCTTACTACCGGATTCATATGAATTGGGTAGATAGCCTTTACATCTGGATGTTCATCCATTACTCGGCGGATTGCTCTAAACATATGTTTCATAGGCTCTCCAAGATTTTCTCTTCGATGAGCGGTTATCATAATCAAACGGCTATCAGATGCCCATTCCAAATCTGGATGCGTATAATCTTCTCGCACAGTAGTTTTCAACGCATCAATCGCAGTATTACCAGTCACGAAAATTGTTTCTTCTTTTTTTCCTTCTTTAAGAAGATTATTCTTAGAAAGTTCAGTTGGTGCAAAATTAAACTGACTAATAATACTTACTGCCTGACGATTAAATTCTTCTGGATATGGACTGTAGATATTATATGTACGCAATCCTGCTTCTACATGTCCCACTGGAATCTGTAAATAAAAACATGCCAGTGCAGTTACAAATGTTGTACTCGTATCTCCATGTACTAAAACCACATTTGGTTTTTCTTTTTCCAATACTTCTTTTATCTTATTTAAAATATTTGTAGTTACATCAAATAAAGTCTGTCTGTCTTTCATAATAGACAAATCATAATCTGGCTCTACCTGAAATGCTTCTAACACTTGATCCAGCATTTGCCTATGCTGTCCAGTTACGCATACTACTGTTTCTAATTCTTTTCTTGTTTTTAGTTCATTAACCAATGGACACATTTTTATTGCTTCCGGACGTGTACCAAAAACCAACATTACTTTTTTCATCTGTTTTTCTCCAACATCTTCACTGTGTACAATCTTATAATCTGTATACTCCATCTAAATCACAGATTTTTCTAGTATCTAAAATAACTTTACCTTTTAATTTATCCATATTCTGCTTGATTTCATCATGACCAACTAAAAGAACCACAAGTTCCACATCATTGATAAACTTGTCAAGATCATGATACTGATTTGGCACAATATCTTTAGTGATGAATGGATCATATACTTTAACAAGGTCACCACATAAATGTCTTTCCATAGATTCTAACATCTGTAATGTTGGAGATTCACGCATATCATCTACATTTTCTTTATAGGTAAGACCATATAAACCAACTTTGCTGATATCTGTTATCTTGTTTTCTTTCATAATTTCATAAATACGATTCAGTACAAAGTCTGGCATTCCATCATTTGTTTTCATGGACTCATCAATTACTTTTGCAAGACTTGGATAATCACCAACAAGGAACCATGGATCTACAGAAATACAATGTCCTCCAACTCCCGGACCTGGCTGAAGAATATTAACACGAGGATGCATATTACATATTTTAATAATTTCATAAACATCCATATTATCATGACGGCAAATCTTAGCTAATTCATTTGCAAAGGCAATATTTACTGCTCTGAATGTGTTTTCTACAACCTTTGTCATTTCTGCAGTTCTAATATCTGTTACTACAATTTCTCCCTGACAGAATGAAGAATATAATTCCTTAACTTTTTCTCCCACTGCCTTATCATCTGCACCAATAGTTCTGTTATTGTGAAGAAGTTCATATACCATGTTGCCTGGAATGATTCTTTCCGGAGCATGAACAAGATTAATGTCTTGTCCAATAGTAAAACCATTTTCTTCGATAACAGGTCTTACAAATTTATCAATAGTTCCCGGTGAAACTGTTGATTCTATAACCACAGTTGCCCCCTTATGGCATACCTTCATTACATCCTTCACTGCTTCAACAACATAGCAGGCATCTACTTTCTTAGAGAATTTATCATACGGTGTCGGTACAGAAACAATATATACATCTGTATTCTGATATTCTGTTGTAAATTTGATACCAGCTTTTACTGCATTTTGAAACAGTTCATCCAAGCCATCTTCTTTGAATGTTGTTTTTCCTGCATTTAATGTATCTACAAGTTCCTTGTTATAGTCAGTACCTATAACTTCTACACCATGAGAAGCCATCATAAGTGCTGTCGGTAATCCAATATAACCTAATCCAATAACGTTAACCATTTTCTTTATCTCCTTTTACTTTTTAATTTTTTCTTTGTTTTATAAGTCAATGCAACAAATTTTGCATTTCCAACTATATAACGCTTCCACATTCTGCGAGGTTCCTGTATAAAACGGTAAAACCATTCCAGACCATGCTTCTGCATCCACAACGGCGCACGATCTGTTACACCTGCAACAACATCAAAACTACCGCCTACCCCCATAACAAATGGGATGTTTAACTGCTTCAAATATTTATTTACCCAATACTCCTTCTTAGGTGAAGAAAAAGCAACAAACATCATATCCGCACCTGACTCTGCCATATTCTTGACTATTTCAGGCTCATCCTTTTCTGTAAAATATCCATTTCTATATCCTACAATCTGAATGTTGGGATATTTATCCTCAAATATTTTTTTAACTTTAGTGACAACCTCTTCTTTAGCACCAAAAAGATAGATTTTATAGCCTTTTTTATCTGACAATTCTACCAATCTCTGGAATAAGTCTATTCCTGTAACTCGTTCTTTTAACGGTACACCCAACTTCTTTGCTGCCCACACAATAGATGCTCCATCCGCATTAATTAACGGACACGCATTTACTATCTTTCTTAATTTCAAATCTTTTTCCATCAGATTTACTTTTGATGCATTAATAACAACATGTTGTGTAGGAATACCTCTTTTTATGATTTCTTCAACACGTCGAATTGTTTCATCCATTGAAATCGCATTTACATATGTATTTAAAATTTCATAGCGATTATCAGTGTTTTTATTCAATGGCACTTTGTTTGCTCCTTCCTTATTTATATTTATAACTTATCTATATATATCTTCTGCAGCTTAACTTCTATTTTTGAAATCAAGCTGCAAATTGATATTTTCATCACATAGAACCATCTTTTCTTAGAACTACCATTACTGTTTTAAACAATATTTTTATATCTAGCCCAATGTTCCAGTTTGTGATATACTCTTTGTCAAGACGAACCACTTCTTCAAAATCAGTAATGTCGCTACGTCCGCTGACCTGCCACATACCGGTTATTCCCGGCTTAATTGCCAATCTTGCACAATGATGCAGCTCATAAAAATTCGTTTCCGAAATCAAAGGTGGCCTGGTTCCAATTATTGACATATCACCTTTCAACACGTTAAAAAACTGCGGAAATTCATCAATGCTTGTTCTTCTAATAAAATCCCCAATACCAGTCTTATGTGTTCCATCTGGAAGAATCTTATTTCCAATAACTCGTGGGTCAAAATCCAATTTGAACATCTTTTCATCACCCAGTTTGTTATCTTTCATCAGTTCAGCCTTACGTTCTTCTGCATCCATATACATGCTTCGGAACTTATACATTTTGAATCTCTTTCCATTCTTTCCTACACGTTCCTGTGCAAAGAAAATCGGTCCCGGTGATGCTATGTAAATTGCTGGAGCAACAAATATAAACAATACTCCAGTAATCAAGCATCCTACCAAACCTCCGGCAATATCCATCAGACGTTTCAACATCAGATCTCTTGTAGATGCATAGTTAATACTGGTCGTCAGTACTGTATAATCCCCAACTTTTTCTACAAACTGTTTTTTCCCCGGCACGCTTTGTACCTTTGCAAGATTTAGGTGTACTGTTACTCCGGTTTCCGTAAACTGCTCGATCAGTTCTTTTGGATATGGAACTACACCGGATGTCACAATCAGAACTTCATCAATCCATTCTTTGCAGACATATTCAGCAGCATTTTCCATATTTGCTACTACTTTCACACCATCAATATACTTTCCTGTCATTTCCTTATCTATCACAGCAATTCCAGCAATCTTATACCGGGCATAATTATGCTCTTTCATGCTCTCTACTACTGCACTCACTACATCTGCTGAAACAACAAGAAGTAATGAACGATTTTCACCATCTTCCATTTTCTTTCTAAGTAAATGTTTCCACAGCTCTCTTACCAGATAAGTAAGTAGAATATAGATAACGATATTCAGTATCAATGCCAGTCTGGAATATTGCTGTCCTTCCTGAAGCATAAACAAATAAAGCAATAAACATGCTCCAAGAATTACTCCATGCTGTGCTGTTACAACAAAATCTTTATAGTACCCTCTTTTCAAAACGTTTTTCAATGTTCCCATTGCAAACAGCACTACCAAATCTGCTACTTCCATAAAGACAGCCATATTTCTGTAAAGAATTAGCTGGTATGGATTAGCTCCATATCCGCTTAACACATACGCCAGAACGAACGACACCTGCAAGCAGATCAAGTCCAAGATGATAAAATCCACATGTTTTATCCATCCTGTAGAATCTTTTCTATACATACTTTCTTTCCCCTTTACTCATTTTTCAGATCCCATTACGTTCGTTTTCAACTAACTGCTACAATCCTCTGACTTACCAACGAACAAAGACTTTTTATAAGAAAATACACAGTCTTTCACAGAACTTTGTATATTACATTCAATACTACTAAGAAACAATCTATGCCCAGCACATAACCCAATTATCAGGGCAGGCAAAGCACAATAAAAAAATGGATTTCTATTAATTAAGAAATGTGATTCTATTTGATAATAGATAGCAGCCATAAGCAGACAGCCTATAGAAACTGCCAGATAGATTTTCCGATGTTTCATCAGATTCTTGCCATATTCAAATTTTCCGTTTACTTCTTTCCCACTATAAGGGGCTAGGGAATTGCATTTGCACTCAGCGATCCGCTTCTGCTTCATTTTTCATACCTCGCTTTACCCCCCCCACACACACATATACACACTCTGGGGGATTTTAATTTTTTAGTTTTTCATTGTTCATATCTGCAACTAACGTCCCTTAGCCTGTCATTCTTTTCAGACTAACAGGCTCAAGTTTTCTCCTTTTCGATTTTTTTATTGCTCTGTGATTGGGTCAAACTGAGCATCCAAAGAGCCATCCAATATCTATGAACTGCTATAATGTGACCCTGCTGCAGCAATGAAAAATCGAATTATCATAAAACGTTTAAGCCACACATGCCGCATAAATACTGGAGTTTTCTCTGGTTGTCCCTATTATATCTCGGACTCCTACAAGGCTCATGTCACCTATGAGCACATTCCAGAACTGTGGGAATTCATCCAGAGAGTAATCACGGATAAAATTTCCGATTCCCTTGATGATACGTGGATCATTATCCATCTTGAACATCATACCATCTTTGATATCGTTCTGTGCCATCAGCTCTTTCTTCCGCTCTTCTGCATCCATATACATGCTTCGGAATTTGTAAATGTTGAATTTTTTGCCATTTTTTCCGATTCGCACCTGTTTGAAGAAAATCGGTCCCGGTGACTTAATATAAATGATTGGTGCTACAAAGATAAAAATGATACCTGTCAGTAGCATTCCAACCAGTCCTCCGCAGATATCCATCGTCCTTTTGAAGATCAGCTGACCGGCGCTTACCATATTGATGCTGGTCGAAAGCACCGTATATCCTTCCAGCTTTTCCACAATCTGGTTGGAAGAATCATCCGCAACTCTTGCCAGCTTGATATGTATGGTAATTCCCATGATACCGAAATTTTTGATCATTTTATCCGGAAGCGCAAGCTCTGTCGGAATGCTGAAAAGTGCTTCATCCACCCAGTTCAACTGTGCAAAATCTTCAATCGCACTCTCTCCACAAAATACCGGGAATCCATGATAATTTGGAATTTCATTTTCTTTTGCATCAATAATTCCAATTCCCATTACATGAAACTCACTGTAGGGATTGCTGGTAAATGCCTCCACAATTTCTCTATAATTCTTTTTTCCACCGATCAGGAGGATCGCTCTTTTCCCTGATGCAGGGCCTCTGTGCTTGGAAAGCCATTTTTTCAACAAAATCCTTCCTATATATAATACGCAGATCGATATGATTGGGAATGCAAATATAACAACTCGTGAGTAATTGCTCGACTCTTTCATTGCAAACAAATAGGCAATCACACACACGGTCACGATGATTGCGTGCTTTGCGACTGCCTTAGTCTCCAACCAGTACCCTCTTCTTAAGATGCCCTTGTAACTTCCCATCATCAGTCCCACAACCAGATCGATCGCCGCTATCGCAAAAAACACATTCCGGTAAAGCGGTGCTTCTCTGTAATATGCAATCCCATGATATAACCAGTGAGCAAGTAAATAAGATAATTCCAACAATATTAAATCTAACAAAATAAAATCCCAGTGTTTTAACCAACTGGAAGTTTTCTTTCTGTACATAATTAAACCCAACCCTCTTAAACATTACTTTCGTACTTTCGTAATTTGTCTTCCCTAACATTTATAACATATTTCGTATAAAAGGTAAAGCAATCTCCCTGTACAATTCTCTTTTTCGACATTTTTTCAACTTTTCACACAAAAAAGCCATTAGTTTTGTATAATTTTTTCCTCAAAACTAATGACTTTTTAATTATTTATCGATTATTGTATTTTCAATTATAGATTTTTACCCTTTCCATACAATAATCACCTTTTTTGCTGCTGCGATCTGATTTCTGAAAGATTTTCTACTTTTTCAGCGCAATGATCGCCTTCACCACCTCGTCAATTCCCATCCCAGAGCTGTCGATCAGCGTTGCATCTTCTGCCTGTTTGAGCGGTGCGATCTCTCTTGTCATATCGCGCTCGTCTCTTTCCTGGATATCCTGCTTGATCTGTTCAAAATCACAGGCTTCTCCTTTTCCTTCCAGTTCTTTGAACCGGCGCATTGCGCGGCATTCTACACTTGCAGTCAGATACACTTTAACGTCCGCATTCGGAAGTACATTGGTTCCGATATCTCTTCCATCCATAACGACATCTTTTTCTTTTGCAAGATTCCTCTGCAGATCCAGAAGCTTTGCACGGACTGCCGGTACTGCCGAGCTTACGGATGCCATATTTCCAACCGCTTCCTCACGAAGCTGTGAAGTGATGTTTTCTCCATTCAAATAGACCTGCTGCACACGATTTTCATAACCAAGCTCTACCTTTGCATCCTCGCATGCTGCCTCGATCTTCTCTACTTCTCCCGGTACGATCCCTTTTTTCAGAAAATGTACGGCAAGTCCACGGTACATTGCCCCGGTATCTACATAAATGAATCCCAGTTCCTTTGCAACCAGTTTTGCGATCGTGCTCTTTCCGGCACCTGCCGGTCCGTCAATTGCGATATTATATCCCATTTTATATCCTCCCTGTTTCACTCACATTTTCTGTTCCTGTCCAGATCTGACGGTTCCTTTTCCGGCTTTCCGCTGATATTCTCATCCTCAGCTTTTCTCACCTTCCATCCGGATCATTTCCTGTTTACGCCATCTCTGGATTGCTGTGCGATATCTATAATCCAAAAACTACCAGATATTACTTCCTGCCGCATATGCAGTCGACCATGCAATCTGCAGATTGAACCCACCGGTCAGTGCATCCAAATCCAGCACTTCCCCTGCAAAATACAGTCCCTGTACCAGCTTCGACTCCATCGTAGACGGATTGACTTCTTTGACTTTTACGCCGCCCCGTGTAATAATTGCCTCTTTGAAATCTCGAAGCCCGGTCAATGTCACAGTAAAATGCTTGATCAGATGGACGAAATTCATCCGCTCTTCTTTTGTGATCACATTGACCTTCTTTTCCGTATCAATGCCGCTTAAGTGGATCATGACCGGAAGTAATTTTGCCGGAAACAGTCCGGTAACTGCATTTTTAAACTGTTTATTATGGTTTGCATCAAATTCCCGCAGTACTCTCGCATCCAGCTGTTCTTCGGAAAGTGCCGGCTTCAGGTCGATGACCAGCTTTAACTCATGCTTTTTCTGCAGGATTTTACCTACATAGGCACTCGCACTGATGATCAGTGGTCCGCTTACTCCAAAGTGGGTGAATAACATTTCTCCGAAATCACTGTACAGCTCTTTCTTTCCGTCATAGACCGTTGCCTGGACATTCCGGAGGGAAAGCCCCATCAGTGCCGGAATGTACTCTTCTCTGACATTCATCGGAACCAGGGAAGGTGCAGGTTCGGTGATCTTGTGTCCCATCGCTTCTGCAAAGCGATAGCCATCTCCGGTGGAACCTGTTGTCTGATAGCTGACACCACCGGTTGCGATAATGCAGGCATCCCCTTCTTCTTTGCTTCCATCTGCCATGACAAGATAGGAAAATCTTCCATCCTCTGCCACAACTTTTTCTACATTGGAATAAAGATGGATGTGTACTCCATTTCGCTTCATTTCCAGCTCCAGTGTGCGGATAACATCCGAAGAATGATCCGACTGCGGAAATACACGGTTGCCACGCTCTGTCTTCAGACGCAATCCTGCATTTTCAAAGAAATCCATCACATCCTGGTTGGTAAATCCGTAAAAACTGCTGTACATGAATTTCTCATTGGATACCATATTTTGGAAAAGTTCATCCACGTCACAGGCATTGGTGACATTGCATCTGCCTTTTCCCGTGATGAAAAGCTTCTTTCCAAGTTTTTCATTTTTCTCAAATACGTGGACTTCATTGCCATTTTTCGCCGCAAAAATCGATGCGAACATACCGGCAGCTCCGCCCCCTACGATCAGTACTTTACTCATTTGATCCTTACCTCATCTTCTACAGGCTCCAGCTCATCTCTGGAATAAACCTGATATTCGTCCCAGATGTCCTCCAGTGTCTCCAGCGTCTCGATGACATCATTCTGCTTCTTCATGCAGAGTGCAACCACCAGTGCATTGATCACACTGAGCGGTGCAACCAGGGAATCTACGATAGATGCCATATCACTCTTGGCGATCAGATTGCAGGAGGAATAGAGATTCATCGGTGAATTCACACTGTCGGTCAAGGTTATTACCTTTGCTTTCCGGTTGCTGGCAAATTCCAGTGCTTTTAAAGTACGCATGGAATATCGTGGAAAACTGATCCCGATGATCACATCTTCTTCCCCGATCCGGATCAGCTGCTCAAAAATCTCGCTGGAACTGTTGGTATCGACCTCTACCACATCCTCACAGATCAGATTCAGATAGAAAGTCAGGAATTTTGCCAGCGGTGCACAGCTTCGGATTCCAATTACATAGACTTTTTTTGCCGCAAGGATCGTATCCACCGCCAGTTCAAATGCATGATTGTCCACGGATTCCAATGTCTGCTTGATCTTCTCGATATCAGACTGCAGAACCGTCGCCAGGATCTCGCTCCGGTCGATCCGTCCGTAGGTCACTTCCATACGCTGGATAGAATTCAGCTTGGTACGCACCAGTTCTCCCAGTGCTTTCTGGAATTCGGGATAGCCTTTATATCCAAGCTGTGTTGCGAAACGGACAACCGTTGATTCGCTGACACCGACTGCCTCTCCCATCTTTGCAGCCGTCAGGAAGGCTGCTTTATCATAATTTTCTTTGATGTAATCCGCAAGCCGCTTCTGTCCCTTACTGAACTTCGGATATCTCTCATCAATTCTAATCAGTAACTCATTTTTTGTGCTCACAATTTGCCTCCAAATAAGAAATGTGCCTTTTTATAAAATCATTTACTTCTATTATAAATAAGGTCACAACCCTTTTTATTATAAGCAAAAGAGCCATAAAATTCAACTCGAATTTTATGGCTCCTGAAGTTACGTTTTGCTCACAAAATACTGTCTCTAACAGCTTTCGTCAGTTCGTCGTTATTATACCGGATAACTTCCGTCTTTTGCAATTGTAGCATCTACTTTCTTCTCCTGTGCCTCGCGGTATTTGAAGAAGTCTGTAGCTACCTGCGGGAAGAGTGCGTAGCTGAGTACGTCTTCATCCTGCTCTTTGTACTGTTCCATCTCTTTTTCAAGAGTTCCGAGTTCATCCGGGATCAGGTCTGCCGGACGGCATGTGATAACTTCCGGATTGTCTCCGAGTACTTTCTTAACAACATCCGGGTTGAACGGTTTAACAGTTGCACCGTATTTTCCGCTCAGGATGTCTTTCGTCTCTTTTGTTGCCATCTTGTATCGTTCGCCCATCAGGACATTGAATACTGCCTGTGTACCAACGATCTGTGACGACGGAGTAACCAGCGGTGGTTCACCAAGGTCTTTACGAACTCTCGGTACTTCTTCAAGTACGTCGTAGAACTTGTCTTCTGCTCCCTGCTCTTTGAGCTGGGAAGTAAGGTTGGAAAGCATTCCACCCGGTACCTGGTACAGAAGAGTTTTGATGTTAACACCAAGGTTCTTCGGATTGAGAAGTCCGCTGTCAAGTGCTTCGTCACGGATCGGACGGAAGTAATCAGCGATCTCAGCCAGAAGATTCTGGTCAAATCCTGTATCATAAGGTGTTCCCTTGAATGTCTCAACCATAACTTCTGTTGCCGGCTGAGAAGTTCCAAGTGCGAACGGTGAAATAGCGGTATCGATCACGTCTACACCGGCTTCAACTGCTTTTAAGTATGTCATTGAAGCAACACCTGATGTGTAATGTGTATGCAACTGGATCGGGATATCAACAGCTTCTTTTAATGCTCCGACAAGTTCTGTTGCCTTGTACGGAAGAAGAAGTCCTGCCATATCTTTGATACAGATAGAGTTTGCACCCATATCTTCGATTCTCTTTGCGATGTCTACCCAGTAATCCAAGGTGTAAGCATCTCCAAGTGTGTAAGAAAGCGCGATCTGTGCTTCTGCTTTCTCAGCGTTAGCTGCTTTTACTGCTGTCTGAAGGTTTCTAAGGTCATTCAGACAGTCAAAAATACGAATGATATCGATTCCGTTTGCAACAGATTTTTTAACGAAGTATTCTACTACATCATCTGCGTATGGACGGTATCCAAGGATGTTCTGTCCACGGAAGAGCATCTGAAGTTTGGTGTTCTTGAATCCGTCACGGAATTTACGAAGTCTTGACCATGGATCTTCATGCAGGAAACGAAGGGATGCATCAAATGTAGCTCCGCCCCAGCACTCTACGGAATGATATCCGACTTTGTCCATTTTATCTACGATCGGAAGCATCTGTTCTGTGGTAAGTCTTGTTGCGATCAGGGACTGATGCGCATCACGCAGAACTGTTTCCGTAATCTTAATCGGTTTCTTTTCAATTGCTGCCATTATATCTTCCTCCAATTATTATAAGGTTTATTAAGCTCCAGGATTGTTATCTCACTGTCAGATACGCGCTGCTCGCAGCGCTAAGGAAACCTGACGGTTTCCTTCTGTGCCTGATGGCACAGTCTGACATTTCGATAGCAACCGCGATTTGCCCTTGCAAGCAAGCAAATCGCTTCCTGTTGCTACATTACTCCGAAAATAGCCATAAATGTTCCGGCTGCTACGGCTGTTCCGATAACTCCGGCTACGTTCGGGCCCATTGCATGCATCAGAAGGAAGTTGGTCGGATCTGCTTCCGCTCCTACTTTCTGAGATACACGGGCTGCCATAGGTACGGCAGATACTCCGGCTGAACCAATCAGCGGATTTACCTTGCCATGTGTGGCTACGCACATCAGTTTTCCAAACAGGACACCTGCTGCGGTACCGAATGCGAATGCGATCAGACCAAGTACTACGATCTTAAGTGTGCTGACATTTAAGAATGCCTCTGCACTTGTAGTAGCACCTACAGATGTACCAAGCAGGATAACTACGATGTACATCATTGCGTTGGATGCGGTCTCTGTCAGCTGTCTTACAACACCGGATTCTTTGAACAGGTTACCAAGCATCAGCATACCTACCAGAGGAGCTGTTGTCGGAAGAATCATACATACAACGATGGTTACGATGATCGGGAACAGGATTTTCTCAAGCTGTGTAACCGGACGAAGCTGTCCCATTTTGATCTTTCTTTCCTTCTCGGTTGTGAGAAGCTTCATGATCGGCGGCTGGATGATCGGAACCAGTGACATGTAAGAGTAAGCCGCCACGGCGATCGGTCCCATAAGTGCTGTCTGCTGGAGCTTACCTGCAAGGAAGATGGATGTCGGTCCGTCTGCTCCACCGATGATGGAGATAGCAGCTGCTGCCTTATCAGAGAAACCAAGAGCCATCGCGCCAAGATAAGCTGCGAAAATACCAAACTGTGCTGCCGCACCGAGGAGGAAGCTCGCCGGGTTGGCAATAAGCGGTCCGAAGTCAGTCATCGCACCGACACCCATGAAAATAAGTGACGGGAGAATAGACCACTCATCCAGCTGGAAGAAGTAATACAAAAGTCCGCCCGTTCCGTTAGCCGAATCTTCTGCATGAAGCATGATATCCGGGTAAATATTTACCAGGAGCATACCAAATGCAATCGGTACAAGCAGAAGCGGTTCAAACCCATGCTTGATTGCAAGATAAAGGAAAAAACATGCAACTGCGATCATAATGTAGTTACCCCAAGTCAGGTTGAGGAACGCAGTCTGCTGCACGAGGTTTCCCAGTGTGTTAGTGATATATTCCATGTTATAACCTCCTGTTTTTCAAAAGGATGTTGCTCCTTAGTTCAATGTAGCCAGTGTCTGTCCTGCTTCTACTGCATCACCTACTGCTACATCGATACTTGCAACTGTTCCGTCTTCCGGAGCTACAACAGGAATTTCCATCTTCATTGCTTCTACGATAAGAACTGCATCACCGCGGGATACTTTCTGTCCTACGCTTGCTTCGATCTTAAATACTTTTCCGGCTGCACCTGCTTCTACCTTGATGCTTCCAGCTCCGGCTGCTGCTTTTGGAGCTGCCTTCGGTGCTGCTTTCGGTGCTGCCTTTGGTGCTGCTACTGGTGCTGCAGCTGCTCCGTTTCCGTTTTCTTCTACTGTAACATCATATACGTTGCCGTTAACTGTGATTGTATAGTTTTTCATCTTTAAATCCTCCTGATTCTATTCGCACTATGCATTCCATTTGTTTGATTTTCTTCTCTTGATAGAACGTACTACAAATCCGTCTGTAGTAGTTCCTTCTGCTGCTGCGATCGCTGCTGCGATAACTGCAACAAGTTCGGTATCATCCATTTCTTCTGCTTCTTCTACAGCTGCTGCCACTGCCGGAGCCGGTGCTGCCTTCGGAGCTTCTTCTTTTTTCTTCTTGGATGTACCGTTAAGTAATGCAGGAACGTATTTGATCAGGGAAATGATAAAGCTCATGAAAATAAGCATTACGAATACAGTTCCCATACCAAGTAATGTGTTAAGTCCCGCTTTTTCAAGGATTTCGCTCATGCCGTAATGAGCATTGACTGTAAATGATTCCAGAGTCATATTCTCATCGAATACGAATTCCAGGTCTGCACTTCTGTCAGAAAATGTTGCCGGTGCAGTTACCGTAACACCTGTAGAAGATGCCTCGAATTCATAGTCTTTATGGCTTTCATAATCGCCGCATTCTTCCAGGGATGCTTTCCATCCTTCCAGTGCAGTTGCGAAAGCGTCTGCTTCCATCTGCACACCGGTCTGGCTTTCAAACTGTGCCATCAGATATCCCTGATTCCAGTCTGACATCTCTGTGATCTGGTCGCTTGTGATGGATTCGCTCTCAATGATATCAAAAACAGCATCACACGACTGGCTCAGTGTATCTTTGTCATAGCTGACGGTCTTGGCATTTCCGCAGCCTGCAAGGCCGAGCACAAGTACCAGAACTGCGACTACTAAACTAATCTTTTTCTTCACTTTGCTTCACCTCGCTAAATTGTTCCGTGTTTTTTGGATGGTCTTTCTTCCCTTTTTGTAAATAACATCTCAAATGCACCGATCACATATTTTCTGGTATCTGCCGGTTCAATAATGGTATCTACATATCCTCTTCCAGCTGCGGAAAGCGGGCTTGACTGAAGTGCTTTGTATTCTTCTGTCTTTGCTTTTAATGTATCTGCATCTGCATCTGTGTACATGATCTTCGCTGCCATGTCTGCTGCCATCATTCCGATCTCAGCTTCCGGCCATGCGTATACCATGTCTGCTCCGATTGCTTTGCTGTTCATTGTCACATATGCGCTTCCGAATGCTTTACCTGTGATCACATTGACTTTTGGTACAGTTGCATCTGCAAATGCATAAGTGAGAGCTGCCATCTCTCTTGCAAGGTTCTTTTCTGAGCATGCAGTTGCCTTGAGTCCCTTTACATTTGTAAGTGTGAGTACCGGAATTCCGAATGCATCACAGAATTTAACGAAAGCTGCTGCTTTCTTGCATCCCATTGCTGAGAGTGTGCCGTCGAATTCTTCTGCTGTGTTGCCTTCTTCATCGTATACTTTTGAGCGGTTGGCAACAGCACCTACTGTCATTCCGTTCAGGCGGATGAATCCTGTTACCATATCTTTTGCATAAGCTTTCTTTGTCTCAATGAATACACCATTGTCAGAGATCATAGAAAGAGCAAGTGCTGCATCTTCTGCTGCGTTCTCAAGATCTGCACATACTCTGTTCAGATCGTCTGTGCATTCATCGTATGCATCGTTGTCTTCGTTGTTAGCCGGAAGAATTGCTACGAGTGAGCGGATCTCGTCAAGAATTTCTTCTTCGCTTCCTACGCCGTCAACGATTCCGGATTCTTCACTCTGGAATTTTGCGCTTGCTGTATCGCATTTGTCCGCAGTGTTGCCCGGAATGGTGTTCGGAGAGTTTACGAATAATTTTCCGTTCTCTGCCATGAATGTAAAATCAGAAAGTGCTGCTGCCGCTGCCAGTCCACCACCGCAATTGCCGAATACTGCTGTGATCTGTGGAATTACGCCAGAAGCCATAGCCTGTTTGTAATAGAAGCTTCCAAATGCGTTCAGTGCGTCAGTTGCTTCCTGAAGACGAAGTCCTGCGCAGTCGATCAGACCGATCACCGGTGCGCCCATCTTCATTGCCATATCATAAATGTTCGCAATCTTCTTTGCGTGCATCTCGCCGATGGTTCCGTTCAGTACAGATGCGTCCTGGCTGTATACATATACCAGGTTTCCATCGATCACACCGTAACCTGTGATGACGCCATCTGTCGGAGCTTTTTTCTCCTGCATGTTGAAATCTGTTGCTCTTGCAGTTACCTGTCCACCGATTTCAACAAAGCTTCCCTCATCGAGCAAATTGGCAATTCTTAAGCTCGCCGGGTTTGATGATGTTGTGTTGCTCATAAATCTAGCCCTCCATTTTTATAAATTTAATAATTAAATCAAATTTTCTGCCGTGTATATTATACTTGCTTTTTATGCAATACGCAACTGTTTTTGATAAGTTTTCTCTTGTTTTGTTAAATTTTCGACAAGTAATTTTCACGTGCAAAAAAAGCCTCTGCAACGCAGAAGCCTTTTCTTACATAAACATATTCCCTGTTCCAACATAACGGATTCCGTCTTCAAAGACTCTCTTTCCGCCAAGTGTAACAAATTTTACATCTTTTAATCTGGTGATATCCCGGCTTAAGTCACCGCCAACTACCAGAAGATCTGCATCCAGTCCTTCCGCAACAAGTCCGCGTTCTTTTTCCACACCCAGTACCTTTGCCGGGTTGGATGTTGCCACTTGTATTGCCTGCACCGGCGTAATTCCGTATTCCACCATATATTGCAGTTCTCTCGGAAGCGGCAAGAGCGGAGAATGATACATCACCATATCGGTGCCGGCAAGAACCGTCACACCCGTATCATAAAATTCTTTAAAATGATCCCGGTACGCTTTGTATGCCGGTTCAAAGAATTCATAATTTGCCATTTCTTTTTGCATGACCGGATCACTGACCGGTGCATCGCCATTCTTCTCGATATTTTCCTTGCACAGTTCATAGAGATAAGTATATGCCATGATAGTCGGTGTCCAGGCAATACCTTTTTCTGCCATCTGCTTTGCATGATCCAGCGTCATAAAGGTTCCATGTTCGATCGTGTCAAATCCGGCATCAATACACATCTGGATCCCCGGATTGGTTCCGGCATGCACGCCACACTTGATTCCTCTTCTGTGGCACTCATCCACCGCCGCATCCAGTTCTTCCTGGGTAAGCTCCGGATACGGTTCGCGGTTGGTGGTCAGGATCTTCACCCATTCCGCACCGTCGCGAACCTGCTTACGGATTTCTTTACGGATTGCCCACGGACCGTCCGCTTCCTCGACTTCATCCCAGGCATGTCCGCCCGTCATGCAGATTCCGGTATCCGTATGCACGATTCTCGGGATCACGACAAATCCCTTCTTTTCTGCCAGTTTCAGATTCTTGCATACACCATGTGCTGAAGACATATCCCGTACCGTGGTGATCCCTCTTTCAAATGCAGCCTGCGCATGCTGCAACGCATATAACATGATCAGCTGTGCCCCATAATTAAAGCTGTCCGGCTGGGAATAGCCGTATGCAAGATGCGCATGCATATCCATAAGTCCCGGAAGAAGTGTCGCATCACCATATTCCTTAACTTCCTCCTGCGGAAATTCTTTCAGCAGCTCTTCTTTTTGTGCGATTTTTCCGATCTTGCCGTCCTCTCCAATATAGACTGCCTTATCCGTAAGAACGGTCTTTCCATCTCCTGTAATCAGATATTTCGTACTGATAATCATCCCTTGGTCCCTCTTTTATTCCTTTATTTTTCAAATACACGCAGCCCTTTCATGCTGCCTCTCTCCCGTCGCATCCATTCTTTAATATTTTAAAGTGCAACCATCTTGAAGTGTATTATACTTGTTTTTCCTAAAAGGTGCAACCATTTCAAACAAAATCTGTTAAAATCTGTTAAAATTTTTGCGATTCCCAGGTCTGCGTCCAAAGATTACAGCGACAGATTTAAAAAAATATAGGGGTGAAGGCACTTATTGTGCAATGGAGATGAGACTCAAAAATTGTGGAAGCCTTTGCTGACACAATTTTCGCTTTCAGAGGCTCATCGCAATGTTTTGCACAATGGACTTCACCCCTATATTTTTCTAAATCTGCCCCACTACCTCTCCCTCGCAGACCGTCCCCACAAAAAAGGAAACCCTTATCCGGCAAACCACCAGATAAGGATTTCCTCAATTCTTTATACTTTTTTAGGATGACAACATTTTTATTACAGTGTGATCAGAGCATCTGTAATATTTGTAATTCTGCGGTATCCATCTTCTGTGATCAGGAAATCATCTTCCTGACGGACGCCACCGATTCCCGGAATGTAAATTCCAGGTTCGATCGTATGAACCATTCCCGGCTGAAGGGTCACTTCACTGCCGGTACAGATATACGGCTGTTCATGAATATCCAGTCCGAAGTTGTGTCCCGGACCATGTGGAATATGATAGCCTGCATCTTCTACTACCTTCACGATGATATCTCTGAGCTCGCCCATAACCATTCCCGGTTTCAGGCTGTTCTGACCAGCATCCTTTGCTTTTCTGACTACGTCAAACATCTTGTAAAGCTCCGGATTTTTGGCTTTCCCTACTGCAACAGTACGGGTAATATCCGAGCAGTATCCGTGATAATAAGTTCCGAAATCAATCGTCACAAAATCACCAAGCTGGATTTTTCTATCGGATGCTGTCGCATGACAGTTTGCTCCGTTATCCGGACCAGATGCTACGATCGTCTCGAAGCAGAATCCGGAGCCACCACGGCTTCTGAACTGATATTCCAGTTCATTTGCAATATCGATCTCTGTAACACCCGGTTTGATCACATCAAGCAGTGCATAGAAAGATCTCTCTGAAATCCGGCATGCCTGTTCGATCGTCTCGATTTCTTCCGGTGTCTTGATCGCACGTAAAGGTTCTACATAAGACCCTTCGGAAACGAATTTGGTATCAGGCGCCTGACTTACCAGATCCTGATAATCATCAAACGTAAGATCTGCTCCACAGATTGCACACTGTTTTACCCCTGCTTCTGCCGCCAATTTACCGGTCTGGCTGAAGTAATTCAGTCCTTCACCGTAGACAACAACTTCAAATCCTTCTGTTTCCTGTGCGGCCTGGAATTCAAAGCGACCGTCTGTCACAAAATAATTTTTCTGTTCTGTCAGAAGCAAAACTGCAACTCCATATTCTCCGGTAAAGCCGGTCAGATACTTGATGTCGCTGCCTTTGCTGATCACAATTCCGTCATGACCATTTTTCTTTACAGCATCTACAATTTTCTGTATGCGTGTATTCATTGTTCCATCTCCTACTGAATGAAATCCCAGTTGAATTTCATATTTTCATCATATGATTTGTATGGTTTTCCATCAATATCATAGATGTTTACATTATAATGCCAAGGTTCCGGAAGTGTCTTCTCCGGATAAATGTGCTTCATCAGCTCATATCCTTCCGGATCATAGACCTTCAGTTCCTCTCTTGTGTTGACCGGTCCGCGGATACCATCCCATCGTCCGTCAACACCTTCCTGCATGACATTGAACCAGACAGTACTTAAGGTTGCAAAATACTCTTCGTAATTGCTGATCGCATAAGTGTCCGGCCACAAACCATTGTCGCTGGCATGCTGATATGCTTTCCGGATCATGTCTGCAAGCGTCTGGTCTTTCAGACCATTCATTCCAACCAGATGGATCGCATGTCCGAACTCATGGACAAGGATCATCTCATTTGGATAACTGGTTGCATATCTTCCGGTTCTGAGACGGATTACATTTGCCTCTGAAATAGAGGATGCCGGATTCGTCATCTCGCCGCCGTAACCTGCCACATGGCGGGTTGCAAGCAGATATCCCATTCTGTGTTCCGGGACATCATATGCATTTTCAAGCAGTCCGAAAACAGATATCTCTGCGCCTCTGCGGACGAGTTCTTCTGCTACTTCCGGGATCTTTTCAAGCATCATATCAATAATTGCAAGTGCTTTATCCACTACAGCCGGTGTTGTTTTTTCTCCGGCTTTTACTACAATACCGGAGGTTCCTTTTTTGCGGACTACATAATATGGCTGATACACGGTCTGGTAGACCTTTTCATTGTCTGCCGGTCTGTCTTTTACATCAGTCAGCTTTCCGACAACCTGTACGGTAACCTCTCCTGCACATTCCGGATCAACCGGATGAACCAGGGAAAGTGTGGTACGCATGGATTCTTTCTGGTATACCGTACCATAATCCCATGTCATATCACTGGTCCAGTGTACCAGTTCCTGTACTTCCCCTTTGTATTTTACCAGATAATCGTTTTCATTATCAGCACGGCGCATCTGTTCGCCCCAATAAATCTCAATTCTTCTGTCATCGATCAGAATGACTTTTTCGACCGGTGCATAATTACAATTCTCTGACATTTATTTTTCATCCTCCTGAAACATAAACTTATTTCCTAATCTTTTATGCTTCTGCGTTCTTGTCCAGTCCCATTCCGACTGCAAGCTTTTTACTGAAGATTGCTACAACCGCACCGATTGCACATACACCCAAACCGATTGCTACGAAGAACGGAATTTCGCTTCCTTCTTTATAGAAATTAGTGAGCAGCGTGTTAAGAGCAGCTCCTGTAGACTGTGACATTGACCAGATTGTCATCATCTGTGTCATGAATGCCTTCGGTGCTGCAACAGCCGTGATTGAGTAACCGATCGGGCAGGTAAATCCTTCACCAAGCATCAGGATTGCATAGAATAATACGATCCACCATGCACTGACTTTTGCATCTCCAGGATAGATTACATAGAGGAGTGCAATGATTAAAGCTCCAAATCCCCAGAAGATTGTTCCGATACCCATCTTTGTGGTTCCGTATGGCTGTTTCTTTCCGAGTTTTGTCCATACTGCTGTCAGGATACTTCCGATGATAACTGCAAATACTGCTGGGATTGTCTGCATAGATGCTGCAGGCACTTCAATTCCGAACAGTACACGGTTTACCTTTTCTTCATAGAAGATTGCAAGGATTGAAATTGTCTGTGTCCAGATCAGCAGGGTAACTGCGTTACAGATGAACGGCGGAACCAGGCAGAGGATTTTCTTCTTCTCATGTGGCTCTGTCTTTTTACTTCTGTAAATAACTACCAGGTATGCGATCGGGATAATGATCGATACAGTACTGATTACATTTGAGAATACAGAAATACTTAATGTTCCTGTTGCAAAAAGCGTTGCAAGAACAACTGCGCAGATAACAAGTACAATGATCATCTTTGTGATGAAAGAACGTTTCTTATCATCCGGAAGCGGATCATCCGGTTCAATACCGATATTACCGAAGAACGGTTTGTATGTAACTGCATATACAACGATACCCAGGAATGCAAGGACTGCACATGCCGCGAATGCTACATGGTATCCGAGTGCTGCTGCGATTGCACCGGAAAGTACCGGAGCTGCTGCACCAATGTTGGAAATTACGTAAGAAATCGTGTAAGCGCTGTCACGTCTTCCATCGGATTCATCATAGAATTTTCCAAGAAGAGCATCCAGACATCTGCCACCGAACATCGGTCCGATTGCCAGACATCCCATAGCGATTCCATAGCCAGGAACGCCAAGTGGTAATGCAAGGCATACATATCCAATAAATGAAAGTGATCTTGCTATAAATAAAGACTTCCGGCATCCTAAGATACGGTCGCAGACAAAGCTTCCGACAATACCTGTCAGTACGACAACTGTTGAATATAAAGAGATCAGCTGTGCTGCATTTGCCTTGCTGAATCCAAGTCCTTCCGGTGCATTTGCGTATAAGTAGTAAATCAGTACCGCACTCATCGCATAGTTTGCGAAAGAGTTACAAAGCTGCATAAAGCTCAGGGTTCCCACACCCTTTGGCTGTCCTAAAAAGGCGGTTTGTTTTCTTAACGCCTCATCATGTTCGTTCATTATTTTTCCCTCCAAGATAACCTTTTGTATTCTATTCATCCAACAAAAAACAATCGTTAATTATTTCCCCATCCTCAGATGTCTTCACTCCTCCTTGTTTCATAATTTTTAACTTTTGTTTTTTATTTTGAACATACAAGTATCTTACTTTTTTTTGTTAACTTTGTCAATATTTTTGTCTGTAAATATGAATTTTTGTTCACATTCATAAACATTGACAAAAAAAGAACGCAAAAAACGTCTTTTTTCCGTTTTTTGCGCCCTTTTTTCGTCATTTTTATGTATTATTTATTTCTGGTTGCGGAACTGTACCGGTGTGATATTATAAGCCTTCTTGAAAAGTCTGTTAAAATGCTCTACATTCTGATATCCAACGGTCAGTGCAATATTTTCAACGGTCATGCTGCTGCTCTTTAACAGGGCACGTGCCTTTTTCATTCTGACTTTTTTGACAATATCCCCGAAAGTCATTCCGGATTTTTCTTTGATATATTTAGAAAGATACGGTTTGGACAGGAAGAATTTTTCTGCCAGATCATCTAAAGATACATCCAGATAATTTGCCTGGATATAGTTCATGATCTCTACCATTCTTTCATCTTTACATTCATTCACATTCTTCAGTTCATCGATCTTATTGACAGCAACTGTCAATGCCTCAATAGAAGCTTTGATGATATCGGCATCAATTCCGACTCCCCAGTAGGTCTTTCCATTGCAGATGACACCTACATAAGCACATGCCTTGGAAGAAGAACCACGTGTCAGTGAATGTTCTTCGTAGAAGCTCAGTTCATAGCTGATACCAAAGTACTGTTTGATCGCATTGCTGACTGCGTCAAGACGTCCGTTACCGCCTGCTGTTACCACGCGTTTTCCATTTGCATGGGAAATGGTTGCATCTGCTATAATACCATCTTCCTGTTTGAAGTGGCATTCATCGATAGAGAAGATTCCTTTGTAATTTACATAATGATCTTCAAAAATGTGGTATACCCAGTCCGGAGTCAGCTCCTTGTGTGCTTTATCGGATACATCTTTTACCATGTAGCCGACTTCTTCACGCATTTCTTTCGGAACGCTGATGCCAAAGTTATGTTTCAGAATGTAGCTTACACCGCCTTTTCCTGACTGGCTGTTGATACGGATAACATCTTTATCGTAAGTTCTTCCGATGTCCTTCGGATCGATCGGCAGATACGGTACGGTCCAGTGATCTCTTTCTTCCGCTTCACGCCATGCCATACCTTTTGCGATGGCATCCTGATGGGAGCCGGAGAATGCGGTAAATACCAGATCTCCTGCATATGGCTGTCTTTCATAGACATGCATTCTGGTCAGGCGTTCGTAGATTTCACGGATCTTTGGAATGTCAGTGAAATCCAGTCCCGGATCTACACCCTGCGAGAACATATTGAGTGCCAGTGTCACGATATCCACGTTACCGGTACGTTCTCCATTTCCAAATAAGGTTCCTTCGATACGGTCTGCACCTGCAAGAATACCCATTTCAGCAGTTGCCACGCCGCATCCACGGTCGTTGTGTGGGTGAAGGCTGAGTACCACGCCATCACGGTATTTCAGATTCTTATCTACATATTCTACCTGTCCTGCAAATACATGCGGCATTGCGTTTTCTACGGTTGTCGGAATGTTGATGATTACTTTTTTATCTTTTGTCGGCTGCCATACATCCAGTACTGCATTGCAGACATCCACTGCATAGTCCACCTCTGTTCCTGAAAAGCTTTCCGGACTGTACTCGAAAGTAAAGTTTCCTTCTGTCTGATCAGCAAGCTGTTTCAACAGCTTTGCTCCGTCGATGGCGATTTGTTTTACCTGTTCTTTGTCTTTTTTGAAAACCTGTTCTCTCTGTGCAACAGAGGTTGAGTTGTACACGTGGATCACAGCATGTGGTGCTCCCTGTACGGCTTCGAAGGTACGTTTGATGATGTGCTCTCTTGCCTGTGTCAGTACCTGGACAGTCACGTCATCCGGGATCATGTCTTTCTCGATCAGGGTACGCATGAACTGGTACTCTGTCTCAGATGCTGCCGGGAATCCGACTTCGATCTCTTTGAATCCCACATCGACCAATAACTGGAAGAATTCCAGCTTTTCATCCAGACTCATCGGCTCGATCAGTGCCTGGTTTCCATCACGCAGGTCAACGCTGCACCAGATTGGCGGTGCGTCTACATAATCTTTTTTCACCCAGTCATATTCAAATTTCGGAGGCATAAAATATTGTCTCTCGTATTTTTTACAGTTTTCCATTTTGTTTCTCTCCTCTTATTTAATTGGAAAGGGCGGCATCTGCTTTTTCTTCTGTTCATATGAAAAAAACAAGAAATTTTTCATAAAAATCACACAATTTGCCTAATTCCTGACTTTTCACAAATATCCGTCAACTTTCTTGTCTTATTTTGTTATCTAGCTAATGCTAACATATCTTATCGCGAAAGTCCATTGATGAATTTAAGCAATTTTCTTGATCTATTTTATTCTTCTCGTGTTTTAAAAATTAAATTGGTAAAACATTTCACACATTTTCATAGCTATCCAGGTAAATGTTCTCCGTCTGACTGTTTCTTTTACAACAGCCTGGCAGCTCCCCCATTTCTCCCCGTTTAAGAGATACGTGATCTGTCCGACCGGTGTTCCGCTTTTCACCGGCGCATCCAGTTTTTCCGGTACTTCTGTCTTTTCTTCTGCCACATCATCATCTCCGACCAGAATCTTACCCGGACTTTCTTTTCCTTTGATTTCCACTTCCACTGCTGCTTTTCCAAACAAACCATTTTGGGAAACACCGTTTTCCACGGGTATTTTCGAAAGCTCCGGTATTTTCCACACCTCATCATAACGATAATGTGCCATTCCGTACTCCATCAGTTTTCTGGTATCTGTCCATTTATAATTCTTGTTGTTTGGCCAGCCACAGGCAAGCAGTGCCACTACAAATGTACGGTCCTCACTCTGTAAAGCCCCTACATAGCAGTATCCGGCATCCCCGGTAAACCCTGTTTTCCCGGAAATCGCGCCATCCATCATATGAAGAAATGCATTGTGGTTGCTGCAGCTAAAATTCCCTTTTCCCTCAGCATCAGAAAAGCTGTATGCCGGCATTTGCGTGATCGCAAGAAATTCTGCAGCTTTGGGAGAACGCAGGACACAGTAGCTCATGATTTTTGCCAGATCTGCAGCTGAAATGCTGTGCACACCGCCCACGTCCTCTCCATCCAATCCGTTTGGCGTAACAAAATGTGCCTCAGTGCATCCGATCTCTTCTGCCTTTTCATTCATCCACCCGGCAAATTGCGGAACGGATCCTGCAAGGTGTTCCGCGATCGCCACTGCAGAATCATTATGGGATTCCAGCATCAGGGAATATAGAAGATCCCCCAGATAAAACGCTTCCCCTTCGTGCATTCCCAGATGAACCTTCGGCTGTGCGACCGCATTTGCAGAGGCTGTCACCAGGTCCTTCGGATTTCCCTTTTCCAGCGCAAGAATGCAGGTCATGATCTTCGTTGTACTTGCCATCGGGCGCATTACATGCTCTTCTTTTCCGAGCAGAACCCTGCCGCTGTCCGCATCCACCAGCGCAGCGGAACGGGCATAGAGCCGGGTAAGAAGCTGCTCCCTTTCCTGCTCACGGGTTTCTTTTTCCTGTGCAGTCTGCGCATCCGAGACCGGTTCCTTTTGCTGCGTAGTCTCCATTATCTGTGTCCGTTCATTTTCTTCCGCAGGCACTTTCCCAGATAAGACCTTACCCGGACTTTCTCCTGTGGATTCTCTCCATAGCATCTTTCCTTGAAAAATCTGCAAACTAAAAAAGAATACCATGCACGCTGCCAGAATCCCTCTTCTGGTCCGTGCCGGTATTCCATTCCTCTTCTTTTCTTTCTTTTTCATGCGCCCCGGTCTCCCTCCTGCTCTTTTCTGTTCCATTTTATGAACAGGGACGGGCGTTTATACTATGGATTCCATTTTAAATATTCAGCCGGATCTGTGCCTCATCTTCCGCTTCTTCTTTGAATGTCTCCAGCTTCTCCGGTTCAATGCCCGGGAGATCATCTAAAGACTGCACACTGAATCTGCGCAGAAATTCTTCGGTTGTTCCAAAAAGCAGCGGACGTCCCGGCGCATCAAGGCGCCCAAGCTCGCAGACCAGATTGTACTCGATCAGCTTGTTTACCGCATGATCCGATTTGACTCCGCGAATCTTCTCAATCTCCAGCTTGGTGATCGGCTGACGGTAAGCAATGATTGAAAGCGTCTCCAGCATGACATCTGTCAGGACATACTTTTTCGGCTGCTTTGCGATCCGGATCAGATACTCATACATCTCCGGTTTGCTACAGAGCTGATATGCATGATCCAGTTCGATGATCCGGATGCCACGCTCCTCTTTCTGATACTTGTCCATCATATTATGGATAAGTTTCTCCGTCGTCGGGACATCCTGCTCGATCGCGGATGCGATCTTACTCACCTCGACCGAATCTCCCATAGTGAACAGGATTGCCTCTATGATACTCTCCAACTGTTTTGTTCTCATTTTCTTCTATACTCCTTGCCGCAGTCCCTCGTCCGATGTAATGATGATATCATCAAACGTATGTTCCTGATATACCTGTATCTCTCCTGTCTTCATCAGCTCCAGCACCGCCAGGAAGGTGACAATGATCTGTACCTTGGATGCCTGCTTTTTCAGGAGATCCCGGAAACTGAATCTGTGATGTACCTTTGCATACTCATAAACATATTCCAGTTTCTCCGGAAGCGTAACCTCTTCTTTCTCGATCTTGCCGAACTTACTTCGGATCGGATCCGTCTTATCTGCCTGTCTTTTCAGGATATCCTGAAAAATATCATTCAGCTTCGTCAGGGTCAGCCCGTCAAGAAGCGTATCCAGATCTACCGGTTCTTCGTATTCCTTTACTTCATCCGGAATGGTCGCTCCCTTATAGAACAGCTTTTCTCCGTCCACCTGGCGGTCACGCAGTTCATAAGACATGTATTTGTACATCTTGTACTGCAAAAGCTGCTCTACCAGTTCCTGACGCGGATCTTCTTCCTCGCCCTCTTCGTTGACTTCCTTTGGAAGAAGCATCTTGCATTTGATGTCCAGAAGTGTCGCCGCCATGACCAGAAATTCACTCATGACATTCAGGTCTGCTCTGTCCATCGCCTGGATATATTCCATATACTGGTTGGTGATCTCTACGATCGGAATATCGTAGATGTCTATTTTATTTTTATCGATCAAATGTAAGAGCAGATCCAGAGGTCCCTCAAAAACCTGCAGCTTTACCGGTATTCCTTTTCCCATAGATATCCTTTCCAGTCAAATTGTCGCTAACCTTATTCATTATACAGGAAAGCCGGGATGATATCAAGTACGACTAACTCTGCCGGATTCCAGAAGCGGAAATTGATCGTGTGGGTTCCGAGCCCTTTGCTTACCACAATATATTTCCCGTCTTTTTCATAACAGTCCCCGCTGTAGCGTGGAAACAGACGGAACTGCGGACTGATCACACCGCCAAGCAGTGGAAGTCTGGCAATCCCGCCATGTAAATGTCCGGACAGCACCAGGTCTGCTCCCCACTTCCAGTAGGTTTCTGCGTAAAGCGGATGATGTGCCATTAAAATGCAGTATGCGTCCGTCTCTGCACTGCCAATCCGTTCTTCCATCTCGCCAGTCGTAAGCGGACACACCTTCCATCCTTTTTTATAGCATCCAAATGGAAGCTCCATCCCATATAAGCGCAGCTTCATCCCGTTTACCGGGATCTCTTCTGATCCATTCACCAGGACATGAATCCCTGCCTTTTTCAGTTCATTCTCATAATATCCATATTCTTTGCCGTAAATCTCCTGCTGCTCATGCATTCTCTGCTCATGATTGCCATTACAGCACCAGACCGGTGCGATCTGTGGAAGTTTTTTCATCAAATCCGCTGCCGGTGTCCAGTCTCTTCCGGCTTTCCCGACCAGCATATCGCCGCCTGCCAGGATCAGATCTGGCTTTGCTTCCCTGATCGCCGAGAGCAGTTCCTCATTCTCTTTTCCATAGATATGATTATGCAGATCACTTAAGAAAACAATCCGTACTTTTCCGGCATCTCCCTTTATTTTACTGGTCCTGATCTGATACCTTGTAACCTTGAAGCAGTGCAGCTCCCGCCATACTTCTGCAAGAATTGCTGCCGCGAAAATCGCCAGTATCAATACGATAATCCCTGTTGTCTTCATCTCTTCCCTCTTTCGTTATACCATCATTTCTTCCAGTATTTTAAGGAATGCTCCCCCAAATGTCAACTCCCCGACACCTTCTGTCGCATAAATCGGAACACTTCCGATGGTTTTCTCATTCAGCCGGTAAATGACTTCTCCGATCTGGTCGCCTTTCTTTACTGGGGCAGTCTGTTTCTGTATCCGTACCTCTTTTTTCACGGCAGACAGATCTGATCCACCGGTATCCACATACCGGAAGCCCTCCGGTGTCCCTCCCTCTGCCTTCTCCTGCATTCCATGTTTCACTTCGGCATACACAATTTTTTCCAGTGCCTTTTCATCCTGGTAAATACTACATTTCCCAAAGCCATAGTTTAACATGGCAATTGCATCCTTTACCCGTGTCTTAGAATCCGGCTCTGCCATCACAACCGCAATCATATCGATGCCGTCTTTTCTTGCCGTCGCAGACAGGCAGAACTTCGCACCGCTTGTGGATCCGGTCTTCAGTCCGGTTGCGTATTCGTACTGCCGGATCAGTTTGTTAGTATTACTCAGTCCGAATTCACTGCTGCCCTTTGCCGTAGTGTGGGTAATATTTTCCATCCAGATCGTTGAGTAGTTCTCGATCTGTGGGTACTTCGTGATCAGTTCCCGTGACATCAGTGCAATGTCTCTCGCCGTTGTCAAATGCCCTTCCGTATCCAGTCCATTACAGTTGACAAAATGGGTATTCGTCATTCCAAGCCCTGCCGATCTCTGATTCATCTTTTCCACAAAAGCCGGTTCACTCCCGGCAATCTTTTCTGCCATCGCCACGCAGGCATCATTTGCACTTGCCACAGCAATGCACTTGATCATCGTATCCACAGTCTGCTTCTCGCCAGCTTCCAGAAATACCTGGGATCCGCCCATCGATGCAGCGTACTCAGAGGTTGTGACCTCAGTATCCGGCGTGATCGTTCCATCTGCCAGCGCATCAAAGATCAGTAGCAGCGTCATAACCTTCGTCACACTCGCCGGGGGCTTTTTCTCATCCGCATTTTTTTCAAAGAGAATCTGCCCACCGGAAGCTTCCATAATAACTGCGGACTCAGCAGATAGTTCCAGACCGGTCAGATTGCCCGAATTGTCTCCGTTCGTCTGCTCCGGCTCCTCCTGCCTGATCACATCCTGCAGAGCATCCGGTCTTTCTCCCGGCTCGAAAATATCTGCCGCCCGGACCGGGATCCCACATACGGTCTGCACGCACAGAACCATGCCAAGCAGACCTGCCAGAAATTTGCGCATCATAAGACTCCTTTTTCCATCCATCTGATACTATATAAATAAGTCTCCCGGCAGGAAAATAGAACCTTTCTTTATACTTCCCGGTTCATTTTTTCGCCTTCCTCATTGAACCAGTCCATTGCCTGACAGATTCCTTCTTCTGCAAATGGGAATTCTCTCTTTGTGATCTTTTCCTGTGGGGTCTTATCGTAAATAAACGGTCCTTCCCAGATACTTCCGACAAGAATCGTTTCTGAATTTTCCTCATCGGTCTTTTTTTCTTCTTTCGCCAGGCGATAGTTCATTTTTCCCATACTTCCGTTAAATTTCGCTTTTTTATAAAAATTCAGCGGAAAAAGCTGCATTCTTTCTAACATATTTTTCACCTCAAAAACCGGCACAGAAACTGGCCGCTGCCAGTTGGCAGCGGCTTGTTTTTGTT
>OGYU01000428.1_pt1 | contig 35211 bp, 32 predicted proteins | sample 1576581 | NCBI WGS metagenome assembly OGYU01 (sample SAMEA3541547, study PRJEB24748) | human gut metagenome | biome: human gut; feature: human-associated habitat; material: faeces | place: China | collected 2012 | reverse complement strand
TACAGGAATGAAGCAGATCCGTATCTGGAAACCAGAGAAAAGGAAGATGCTTTTCTGGAAAGAGTGGAAACAGCTGTCCGGGATGGAGTGAAAGAATCCGTCCCGATGGCTATAGCGAAGAATCTGATGGAAATGCTTGTACCGTTTGTAAAAGAATCGGTAGGAGAAATTAATCTGCCGGACAGAACACTAACAATGGAGAAAACGGATGAAGAGATCGCAGAAGATAATCTGGACTGGGAGAAAGAAGCTGATATGGATGCAGCACTGGATTTTGCGGATAGTTTTTAGCTGTCTGTAAAAAGGAAAAGCAGTCCGGTTTGCATAAAATAAATCGGACTGCCTTAAGTGGAGCTATTCTTTTTTCTTGGGTAAGGACGTTTATCATCTGTCAGGTTTAGCAGATAATCAACGCTGGTGTTATGAAATTCAGCCAGTTTAATCAGAATGTGAGTAGGGATATCGACATCACCACATTCATAATTACTGTAAATACGCTGACTGCAATTCAGAATTTCACCCATATTCTTCTGCGTAAGGTCACGATCTTCACGCAGATCCCGTATTCTCTGATACATGCGTTTCACCTCTAGCATAATAATAACTTAGCGAGATATTCACTATTGAAATATAGCGAGAAATTCGCTACACTGAATTTAAAAATGCAGGAGGGAGAAGTACAGAGTGAAAGAGAAAGTGAAAAAGGTGCTGGTGTGGATTTTTGAATTTGTTTTATTTTGTGGATATTTCTATGTTTTATTCGTGAATCTGGTATGTGGATTTGGATATGGAGGGATAAGCAGCAGAGGACAGGCAATAAAGATTTTATGTGCTTCGTTCTTCCTTGCAGTGGGACTTCCCGGATTGATCTGGTATCAGCATCGCAGACTTATGAAACTGGAGAATTTATTGCATGACCTGTTTGAAATTTGCGACAAAATAAAATAGCAGTAATAGAAAAATAGATTGACAGTAAGAAAAGCTTTACGGAAACAGAATAGCAGAAAAAGGTAATGGCAGTGATGGCATTTCTATTGGTAAAAATCAGTGAAATGTTCATGACTGCTATTTTTATGCTTTTCAGCAGAAATGGAAAGTGATTCAGAAAAAGAAAAGCAGAAATAACAGCGAAATATGGCAGAGAGGCATTTGCAGATGGAAAACGTTGTATAAGCAAGGCAAAGAAGAAATATAGAGTGCCGGATACGGCACATGATTGTCCGATACTTCGCATCGGAGTGGTGCATGACTAGCCTGTTTCAGAAAGGAAAAATCTATGGAATGTGGAGATTTTCTCTTTCTTTTACAGTCAGTTCCTGCACCACAAAACCACTGTCATCTCAATTTTGGCTTGATAACACAGAGGAGAATGTTGCTTACTTGGTGCTGGTTCAGTGGTGGGGAGATGACAGGCAAGTTTCGCAAAGTGGCAAGCCACTATGCACCGGAGCCAGCCTTTGGGCTGTTCCTAAACTTGCCAGAGGGATCCGCCCCTTGGAACCCCGGCACGTCAATGGCGTAAGTATTCCTGCGAAATGTCCACCGGACATTCCTACAGAACACTTACTGATTGACTAGGACGCTGTCCTGCACCTACCAAAGAGGAATATTGCATTTCCCCTTATGGAATTCCCTGCTAATCTACCAGCCGGAAAGGTTATGGCTGATTTATAAAAAAGATAGAGTGGAGAAAGGAGACGAAGATTTATGCGAAAACGAAATTATACGGTAACGATACGAATGAATAAAGCAGAGTATGATCTGCTCCAAAATAAAGTAAAGGAGTCTGGACAGACTCAGCAGGCGGTTGTAATTCATGCAATAGCAGGTTTAAAAATTGCATCCGCAGAGGAAGTGGAAGAATTGAAAAGACTGAACCAGATGTTTGCGGATATCCTTTGTCAGCTCCGGGGAGCTACGACAAATATCAACCAGATTGCAAGAAAACTGCATACAGATGGAGAAATTCCAAACGACAGTATGTTGTATTTCCTCAATAAAAATATTCTCAAGTATCGGAAGGAGAGTGAAAGGATATGGCAGTTAATAAGACGATTAATAAGCGGACAAATACACATGGAGCAATGAGAAATTGTATTGAATATGTTTTACGGCAGGACAAGACAAGTGAGCTGCTTACTTATATAACAGGCCCGTACTGTCACAATGAAATTAATTATGATCTGGTGTACAGAACCTTTTTGGAAGAAAAGAAGATGTGGAATAAAGATACAGGGAGAATGTATGCCCACAACATTATTTCCTGGCATAAGGATGAGCAGATCACCCCGGAGCAGGCATTTGAATTTGGAAAAGAGTTTGCAGAAAAATGGTTCCGGGGATTCCAGACCTTAGTGGCAGTTCACAAGGATAAAGACCATATTCATTGCCATCTGGTGACGAATTCTGTCAGTTATGAGGATGGAAAGAAACTGCATACTACGAAAAAAGATCTGGAGCAGATGAAGCAGTTTACCAACCAGATGTGCCGGGAACGTGGGCTGACGGTTGCAGAAAAAGGAAAACATTTTGATGGCAGTCAGATTGAAAAGGGCGAAATCATTGCATGGAGCAAGGATAAATATAATCTGTTCCGGCAACAAGTAAAGGACAGCTTTGTGGCTGACTGTGCAATGGCGGTGTTAAAAGCACTGGAGAATTGTATCAGTAAAGAAAAGTTTATAGAAAAAATGAAACAGCTTGGATGGAGTGTGAACTGGACAGAAAAGAGGAAGCACATCACGTTTCAGAATCAGGATGGAAAGAAAGTGCGTGACAGCAATCTGTCCAAAACCTTTCATCTGGACATCAGCAAGGAGGGGTTAGAGAATGAATTTAATGGAAATTACGAAAGGATACAAGCCGAAGCAGAACGAACAAATGGATCAGACGATGTATTCGCTGGATACTACCGACAAGTGGAAGCAGCTTGCGAAGGAGCAGGCAGAAACGCTGGAGAAAGTGACGGCAGAGAGGGACGAGTTGCAGGTGAGAAATCAGAAGATGAACGAGTTTATTCAGGAATTTCAGGAAAGGACGCACAAGTTGAAAATGGAAAAACAAAAGTTGTTCTTCGAGAATCACGAAATGCAAGAAGAAATGCAAATGTCGAACGCCGAAATTCAGCGGATGACAGCAGAACTGTCCGAAATGCGGAAACTCAATCAGTCTTTACAGCAGAGCAACGACGACTTGAGGAACAGAAACGGATTGATGAGCAGGAGCGAGCAAGAGCATCTCGAAGAAGAAATAAAAGACGTTCGGGACTGGAACTCTAAATTACAGACACAGGTGAACCAATCGTCGGTGAAAGCGGTTGAACAGGCACAGCAAAAACAGGAAGAAGCAGAAAAACAGGCAAGACAGGCAGAGTATCAGGCTGAAAGGGAAAAGAAACGGGCAGATATGGAGATACAAAAAGCCAGGAGAAAAGCAAAATCGGAAATGGAGGATATGAAAGAAATACAGTTTTTCTGGACTTGGGGATATCTTTGTGTCATATTCTTTTCACTTATTCAGAATGGAGCATTTCAAAGGGATTTAATGCAACTGATCATGTTGCCAGTTAATTGGTGCAGAAAGTATGCAATATGGTTTGAACAGCTGGATTATATGGGATATTCTACGGGAGAGGTAGTTTTTGAACGAATATTTTCAAGTGCTGTGATTATGGCGGGAATTGTCGGGGGTGTATTTCTTGTATGGGGCGGAATTGAATGGTATCGAAAGATATGGGATGATATTTATAAAATGGTTTTGATAGCCAGCTTTTCCTTTATTGCGGTATTAGGAAACTTGATACGGGAATATTTGCCATTTAATCTGCTGTTTGTGATTTTTGTCATAAATGTAGGGACTGTTCTGATTAGAATATATTTGAATAATAAGAATGTTGGCTATTGAACAATAAATCGAATTTATTTGCTATAATGAATTTCTATATTTTCTTGTCAGTCAGTCCTAACGGTGTTACACTGAAAAAGTATAGAAACTCAAACAATGTTACCTATTGTAGGGACTGGAGCTTTATAAGGTAACATTTTTTTATATGAGAAAGTTAGATAAAACTAATTACTGAAGGAGATAAGCTATGATGTTTTATGAAAGAGGAGACAAAAGTAAGAAAAGCAGCGGAAGAAAGTGGACAGTGTAATATGAGAACAGTAACAACAGAGGACAATCCATATAAGGTTGCTGGAGATATACTTTTTGCGTCTTCGGAAGTGGAATCGGATTTCAGAAGTGTTGATTTATATGGATCTTCTGTCCGGAGAAAAAAAGAAGATGCTATATGTTCAAGATTTCATCTTGAGAATGAAAGTGGTACAGGAGATATCGCCGTATATCAGACATTTCCAGGAATGGAGCTGGTCTATAATGATATGCATATGGAATATTGTAATAAGATGCAGAGTCCACGTCCTGGATTTATTGAAATTAATTATTGTCGGGAGGGGCGGTGTGAGTGTGCGTTTGGAGAGCGTAGTTATTGCTATATGGCAGCGGGAAATTTATCCATTTGTACCTTGCATAAGAAATCACATACATCAACATTTCCTACTTCCCATTATCATGGGATAACGATAACGATTGAGTTGGAAGAAATTACAGATGAGATGAGAAGAATCTTGAAACTTCTTTCTATTAATCTTACCCGAATTTCAGAGTTTGCAGGAAAACAGGATTTTTATATGGTTCGTGCAAATGAAACTGTCCAACATATATTTTCGGAATTATATACTGTTCAGGAACATATAAAGCCTAGTTATATCAGAATAAAGCTTCTGGAGCTTTTATTGATACTAACAGAAATGGATTTTGACAGGATTAAGAACGACTATGTTTATTTCTCAAAATCGCAAAGGAACTGTACCAGACAGATTCATGATTTTATTGTAGGACATATCAAAGAACATTATACAATTGAGGAGTTGGCAGAGCGTTTTGAAATATCACCTACGGCAATGAAACGTTGTTTTAAGGGAATGTATGGTGCACCTGTTTATGCGTATCTCCGGACTTATCGTTTACAAATTGCTGAAAAATTATTACGGGAGGGGAATTTATCTGTAGGTGAAATCGCAACAGAAATCGGATATACAAATCCCAATAAATTTACTTCGGCATTTCGAGGTGAATATGGAATGACACCAACGGAGTATAAAAAGAATGTCTGATTGGATAGAAACTAGTCTGCCAGGTCATTGAGTTTCATATTAGTACCAGATAAAATATGCATTGGTTAGATAAGACTGACTAATACATATTTTTTATTTAGGAGGATTATAATGAAACAGAGAAAATTATTAACAAGTTTGTTTTTAGCAGCAGCTTTGTCTATTTCTTTATTGACGGGATGTGGAAATACAGGCAGTAGCACATCTGAAACAAAGCACACAGAAAACAGTGCTACAGAAGAACAGACTACAAGCGTACAGAAGGAAAGTGAAACTGATGAGAATCAGGATGCAGCAGATCAGCTTTTATGCGATCTGAAAGGTACTTATCAGGAACTGTGGCCGGTTATTCTGGCAGATGAATACGATCAGCTGTGGCTCGATGACAGTGCTGCAATTGTAGGAGAGGATAATGCTCAGGCGGCTGTTGAAAAAATGTCTTCCATGGTAACTGGAACAGTCACCGGTGAAGAGGCAGTGGAAACCTACAAGGATGGAAATATGGCATACGACTGTGAATTTTTACAGAATATAGATCAGTTCACGTTTGACGGAACAACAATATCTGGTGTGGATGAAGAGGGGAATGATGTATTCAGTCATTCTTATCATTACGTAGGTATGGAAGAAACGCGTGGTCTGTACATCTACGAAAGTGATGATGCTGATTCCGGCGAGTTTACCTATTTCTGTATCGCTCCGGATACGATGAAAACTACATGGCACATTGAGTTCAGATATGGAAGTGACCTGGATGCATTGGAAAAATATGATGCAGGTGAATATGCTTATTGGCTGGCAGCAGGAATTTCTGTTGACTATACGAAAGCCGATGTTGAGAACTGTATACAGTTATTCTGTAAAGAGAATCTGTCTGAATAGTGAAAATAAATTTGAGTCGGTGGAAATCGGAGAGATTCTGATGCCACCGGCTTTTTGAGGAGGATATAAGGTCATGAGCAAAAAGAAAAATGCCGAGTTATCCCGGATGTGGGGATTTGCAGGGAAACGTCATTGGTTGACTATTGCCAGCTGCATTCTGGCAGGAATATCCACGGTGCTTTCTATTATTCCATTTGTCTGTATCTGGTTTGTGATTCGGGATATCTTGTATGCGATGAAAAAGGGAGATTTGTCACAGGCAGCTTCCAGTGGGCATTATGCGTGGTTTGCAGTAGCATTTTCGTTACTTAGTATTTTATTATATTTTGTAGCATTATGTTGTTCGCATCTGGCAGCATTTCGTACAGCTACCAATATGAAAAAAGAGGCAATGCACCATATTGTCACGTTACCGCTTGGATATTTCAGTCAGAATGCCAGTGGCAGACTTCGGAAAATTATTGATGACAATGCTGGACTGACTGAAGGGTTTCTGGCACATCAGTTGCCGGATCTGACCGGTGCAGTTGTTATGCCGGTTGCAGTCATCAGTTTGTTGTTTGTCTTTGACTGGAGACTTGGAATCTGTTGTTTGATTCCACTGGCAATCAGTGTATTTTTCTTAAAGAAAATGATGGGTGGAGATAATGCCGATTTTATGTCGGGATACATGACCGCACTGGAAAATATGAATAAAGAAGCGGTAGAATTCGTTCGTGGAATCCCGGTTGTAAAGGTATTCCAGCAAACCATTTACTCATTCAAAAACTTTCATGCAGCGATTGAAGAATACAAAAAATATGCCAGTGGATATGCAATCTGCTGTCGTATCCCATTGACGGGATTTAACATTACTTTAAATGGAACTTTTATTTTGCTGATCCCAACTGCACTGATGCTTTTTTCGGCAGCAAGTGGACAGGCGGATCGTCAGAAACTGTTTTTAGATTTCCTGTTTTACAGTCTGTTTACGCCAGTTTGTACAACAATGATGAATCGAATCATGTTTGCAAGCGAACAGTTAATGGCGGCAAAAAGTGCAGTAAGCAGAATAGAAGCAATTTTGCAGGAAAAACCGCTTAAAGAATCAAATACACAAAAACAGCCAAAGGATGCTTCTGTTGTATTCGGGGATGTTTCTTTTACTTATCCAGGTGCTAAGAAAAAAGCATTGTATCATGTAAGCTTCGAAGTCCCTGATGGTAAGAAAATTGCATTAGTCGGAGCTTCCGGTAGTGGCAAATCTACAGCGGCCAGTCTGATTCCACGTTTTTATGATGTTCAGGAAGGAAACGTCTTAGTGGGTGGTGTGGATGTTCGTGAGATTGCTAAAAATGACCTCATGGAGCAGATTGCATTTGTGTTCCAGAACACCCGTCTTTTCAATGATACCTTACTTGAAAATATCAGAGCTTCCAGGCCAGATGCCACACGTGAAGAAGTGATGAGAGCGGCAGAAGCAGCACAATGTCAGGATATCATAGAGAGACTTCCAAATGGTTTGGATACTATAGTTGGAAGTGGAGGAACCTATCTGTCGGGTGGTGAAAATCAGCGGATTGCATTAGCACGTGCAATTCTGAAAGATGCACCAATTATTATACTTGATGAAGCGACAGCTTTTGCAGATGCGGAAAATGAGCATCAGATCCAGCTTGCCTTTGAAGGACTGACCAGCGGAAAAACAGTACTTATGATTGCACATCGTCTGTCCACGATTCAGGATGCAGATATGATTCTGGTCTTTGGTGATGGAAAAATAATAGAACGAGGCAATCATGATGAATTGCTGAAACAGAATGGTGTCTACGCATCCATGTGGAAAGAATATCAGACACAGATTATCTGGAAGGTTGGAACGACTGTGAGAAAGGAGGAAAATCATGATTAACAGATTACAGAAAAAATACGCTCTGAGTGTCCAGGGTGCAAAGGATCTTTTTAAAGCAATTGTTTATTCTGTACTGGCAAATATCAGTCTGATGCTCCCGGTTGCCCTACTTGCAATAGTATTAAATACGATGCTTCCTATGGCTCTTGGAATGGAAGAAAAAGTGGCAGGATTTGCAGGATATACAGTTGTTGGAATTATCATTTTAGTGATTATTTTTGTCCTTCATTATCTGCAGTATACAAAAGCCTATATTGGTACCTATGAGGAAAGTGAACGTAGACGCATTACACTTGCAGAAAAGCTCAGGACGTTACCGCTTGGATTTTTCCATGAACGTGACCTTGCTGATCTGACAAGTACAATTATGGGCGACTGTGCCAGTTTTGAGCATGCGTTTTCCCATACAGTTCCGCAATTTTTTGGAGCACTTATTTCTACAAGTATTGTGTGTCTGGTACTTCTTGTTATAAACTGGAAAATGGGAATTGCTCTTTTGTGGGTTGCACCGGTGGCATTTGCAATTGTTCTTCTTTCACGCAAGTGGCAGGAACTGCTTGCAAAGAAATATATGACAACAAGAATTGATCTGTCAGAAGGAATACAGGAATGTCTGGAAACGGTACAGGATATTAAGGCATGTAATCAGGAGAAAACTTATCTGGAGAAACTGGATGCGAAATTGGATGCAGCAGAAAAAGCGCAGATTTCCAGTGAAATGGTCAGTGCGAGTCTTCTTACAACCGGTCAGATGGTCTTACGGCTTGGACTGGCAACGGTTATTGTTGTGGGAAGTTCGCTGATTTTAAAGGAAAAAATTGATCTGTTTACTTATATTCTATATTTGATCGCAGCCTCCCGTCTGTATGATCCACTTTCTGGAGCTATGGCGAATATGGCAGAACTTTTTGGTGTGAATTTACAGGTAAAACGCTTGAAAGAAATCCAGGAATATCCGTTAGAAAACGGGCAGACAGAGTATCACACCAAAGGATATGATGTGATTTTTGACCATGTGAAGTTTTCTTATGAAACAGGAAAAACAGTTTTAAAAGATGTATCTTTTACTGCAAAACAGGGACAGGTGACTGCATTAGTAGGACCATCCGGCGGTGGTAAGAGCACCATAGCAAAACTGGCAGCTAAATTCTATGACGTGGATGGTGGGAAAATTACACTTGGTGGTGCAGATATCGCAAAAATTGATCCGGTCGCATTGATGAAAGATTTTTCGATTGTTTTTCAGGATGTTGTTCTTTTCAATAATACAATTATGGAAAATATCCGTGTCGGACGAAAAGGTGCAAGTGATGAGGATGTTATTGCTGCAGCAAAGGCTGCAAAATGTCATGATTTTATCGAAAAATTGCCGCAGGGTTATCAGACGGTAATCGGAGAAAATGGTTCTACGCTTTCTGGCGGGGAGTGCCAACGTCTTTCCATTGCCCGTGCACTTTTAAAAGATGCACCTGTTATTTTACTGGATGAAGCAACTGCTTCTTTAGATGTGGACAGTGAAACACAGATACAGGAAGCGATATCTGAACTAGTCAGTGGGAAGACAGTTCTGGTAATCGCTCATAGGATGAGAACGATTGAAGCAGCGGATCAGATCGTTGTTCTGGATAAAGGTGTTGTGGCAGAAAAAGGAAACCATGATACGCTTATGAAGAAAAATGGTCTATATCGTAAGCTGGTTGATCTGCAGACGGAAGCAGCAAATTGGAAACTTAGTGTATAGAACAAAAGGCACTGAAAACCATAGAATTATTGGTTTGCAGTGCCTTTTTTGAGCAAAGAGAAAAAATACAGTGAATTTAAGTTTTGCTAAGTTTCACTAAATTCTATTCGTTTGATTTCCGCCACTGTTTTGAGGGTTTCCGTTTTCCACAATCATCACAAGTCTGTGGCCAGTTAATTTTCCATTCAAAATATTCATCTCTGGTAATCGTACCAGATTTCAGTTCTTCTTTTCTAAGAGTCCATTCTTTCAGAAAATCGTTGAGAACTCTATAATTAAACCACATACCAACAGGCGAATGTGCAGGCCAGCTATCAGAATCATGGTAGCGGATAGCGGCATCGTCACTGGAATTTGATTTTTCACCTGGATATGTCTCTAGTTGAAAGAGATTAATCATGCCGGGATTAAATTCATCAATCCAGAACAGAATTTCCATCAGTTCAGAGGCGTCCATCGTGGTTGGCTCATATAGTGTCAGTGGGTTTACGTCCAGAATCTTAGCCATTTCAGTTACCAGATCTTTGCGGGGAACCCGGTAATTCGTTTCATATTGGGCAAGACGATTTGCACCTTTATCGCCCCAACCGAGGGCAGCACCAAGTTCTGCCTGTGTCATATTCCGGAATGTCCGGATTTTTTTTATTTTATCACCGATTGTCATATCAGATTTCCCACTTTCTTTTTGATAAATCCATTTTACTACCAAAAACAGTGAATGTAAACAGAAAGATTCGCATTGAAGCGAACAAAACACTTGACATTCGCATGAATGCGAATTAAAATGACAGTACGATAAAGGTTCGCATGAAAGCGAATGTACAGATGAGGATAAATACTTTTTGCAAATTATTGCAAAATGAGGTTGGTAAAATCCTTCTGTCAGGCTTTATTAGTGAGAGGATTTTTTTGAAGTGAACAACATTTTGGTGTTTCCAGGCTGTAATAAGTGAAAGGATATTCAAAAAAACTCTTTTGTACCTTGAAAATTACATGAGCTGTATAATCTGATCTCACAGATGCCATAACCCTGTAAATGATTTTATGGGCGAGCGTCGAAGATACTCCGGAAACGGCTGGTAAGTTTGCGAAGAAGCTGCCAGCATTCAGAAATATTCTGATAGAGGTTGGATGTAACGCTGACAACAGATTATACGAATGGAAGCCAACACGCCGAACAGAATATGCAATGCCATAGTAATAGATAAAATTTGAGAACAAAATGCGAAAGGTAAGGTGATGTGATTGAGAAAATTGTAGGTATAGGACGACTTATACAAAGAATATGTTGGAAAAGAGGTGAGCATCATGGTGAATCAGTCAGTAATAGATTCCAGTGTTAATCTGGAGCAGTTAAAGGACATTGAAGATTTAATTCCTGATATGGATAAAGCTATTTCTGAAAAAGTGGAAACTTTTCTGGATAAATCTGGCGATCAGCCGTATGCTCACATGAATGAAGGGTATGTGGTAGTCGTGGAAATGACAGGAGAAATGGATGCTACAGATGCGATCAGTGATTATCTAAGAAAAAGAACGGAGTTGATGTATTAGATGCAAGTCTTGAAAAAATATCTTGCGAAGCTACAGATGTTATGTTAATGTGAGGTCAGGGAAAATGAACGTGATACATGGTTTCTGACTTCTATTCAATGGAATAAGTAAGTTGGGAGCGATGTAAAATGGAACAGATGCAAATGAATATGCCAGATATATACGATGCTGCATTGTATCTTCGATTATCGAAAGATGATATGGAAGAGGGCGATGCGAAGTCAGAGAGCAACAGCATTGCAAATCAGAGAGAGTTACTTCGGAGCTTTGTAAAAAGCCAGCCGGATATTCAGATCTTTGATATATATGTGGATGACGGATACTCAGGAGGAAATTTTGACCGACCTGAGTTTAAACGAATGACAACTGATATAGAAGCTGGAAAAGTAAACTGCGTGATTGTAAAAGACTTATCCAGATTCGGAAGAGAGTATATAGAAGCCGGGCGATGGATCGAAAAGACCTACCCGGCTTTAAATGTGCGTTTTATTTCAGTTACAGACCAGTTTGACAGTAAAACAGCAGATTTTTCAGAAAAGTCATTTGTTGTTCCAATCAAAAATTTTGTAAATGAAAGCTATTGCCGGGACATTTCCGGTAAAGTGCGAAGCCACCAGAAAATCAAACGTGAAAAAGGTGAATTTATTGGAGCATTTGCCCCGTATGGTTACTGCAAAGATCCGGAGAATAAGAATTGTCTGGTGATTGATTCTTATGCAGCGGATATTGTAAGAAAAATATTTTCATGGAAAATTGATGGATTCAGTCTTGGAGCAATCGCAGAAAAACTGAATGTACGTCATGTGCAGTCGCCAAAAGAATATAAAAAGGCAAATGGTGAAAATTACAATTCCGGATTCCATAGTTCAGATACACCGAAATGGTCGGCAGTGCAGATCAAAAGGATTCTGACCAATGAAGTCTATATTGGAAACATGGTACAGGGCAAGCAGGAACGAATCAGCTATAAAGTAAAGCAACGCCTGGATAAGCCAGAATCAGAGTGGGTGAAAGTAGAAAATACGCATCCGGCAATTATCAGGCAGAATGATTTTGATGTGGTTCAGAAGCTGCTTCAATATGATGGCAGGGCATCGAAAACATCAGACAGTGCAAACTTTTTTTCGGGATTTGTGTTTTGCGGAGATTGCAAGACACCGATGATACGCAGGGTAAATCAGTATAAGGGCAAGAAAAAAGCCTTTTATATCTGCCAGACAAAGAACAAAGGTGGAGATTGCACCAGACACAGTATTCCGGAAGAGGTGCTGAAAAGAATTGTGTTGAAAGAGATTCAGGCATATACGGCACTTTTTGTAGACTATCAGATGATTATGGAAGAACTTTGTGAGATGCAAGTCAGCTACGATCAGGTAATCGGTTATGATACGCAGATTAGTAAGTTGCAGGAAGAATATAACCGCTATTACAGTCTGAAAGCGTCTTTAGGTGATGACTTGAAAGAGGGACTGATCAGCAAAGAAGAGTTCGATGATTTTCGGGAAAGTTACGGAAGAAAATGTGAAGAACTGGAGCAGATGATTGAGAATCAGAAAAAATTGGTAAAGCAAATGTTTGAGGGTGGAGTGTCTGCAACTGTTCAGTTGGAGGACTGGAAGAAATCACTGGAAATCAAAGAACTGGATCGCACATTGCTGGCACTGACCGTAGATAAAATTTATATTTATGAAAATAAGCAAATTAAAATTCACATCCGTTATCAGGATATGATTGAGAAAATGAAAGTCATAAGACGGTTTTATGCGGAACACCGGACAGAGTGCAGGAAAGAGGCGAGATAAATGGCAAGGACAGCAAAAAGATATAAGAAAAACACAGAGAAGAAAGTTCTTGGGATTCCGGTATGTATGGCTGCAATTTATGCCAGATTATCCGTAGACAGTGATGAAAAAAAGTCAGAATCTATTGAAACACAGGTTACGCTGATAAAAGAGTTCATTCAGAAGCACAATGAAAATCCAGACAGAGAGTATGAAATTGCTGTATATGACATTTATTCTGATCTGGGAAAAACCGGAACAAATTTTGACAGACCGGGATTTGAACGGATGATGAATGATGTCAGGGAAGGTAAAATAAACTGTATTCTGGTAAAGGATTTCTCACGATTTGGAAGAAATTATATCGAAACTGGCAACTATCTGGAAAAGATTCTTCCTTTTATGAAAGTGCGGTTTATTTCTGTATGTGACAACTATGATTCATTTACACCGGATGCCAAGAATCAGGAATTATCCATGAATATCAAGAATCTGGTGAATGATGCTTATGCGAAAGACATTTCCGCAAAAGAACGGGCAGCGAAACGTATTGCACAGAAAAATGGTGAGTATGTGGGATCTACAGCTCCATATGGATATTGTGTGGAAAAGATAAATGGAATTTATAAGTTGATGGTGGAACCGGAAGCTGCAAAGATTGTCCGCAGGATTTTTGAAGAATATGCTTCGGGAGATGGCGTACAGAGCATTATTGACAGGCTGTTTGAGGATAGGGTACATCGGATTTCAGATTATAACCAATATCATCATGTGTACTGTCAGGACGGAGAGAACCTTCATCAGTGGGGAAATTCTTCGATACGTGCAGTGCTGAACCGGAATAATTATTATGGCGATCTGGTTCAGAGAAAATATGAATCCAGATTTCAAAGAGGTGAAAAATGGTGTGACATATTGGACGAGAGCCAGTGGATTATTACGCCAAATGCCCATGAGCCAATTATTAGCAGAGAATTGTTTGAAAAAGCACAGGTCAGGCTAAAAGCAGCACAACAGAAAGCAACAAAAACTACTGCAGGGTGGGAAGATGATGAAAGAGCATTTTACAATGTATTCTATTGTGGTGATTGTAAGCGGAAAATGTGTACACGTAGATACAGAGGCAATGTGTATTACTTTTGCAATGCTGCCTGGTATCGGGATGAAAGAAAATGTAGTCACAAATCTATTTCCGAAGAGAAGCTGCAGAAAATTGTCCGTTCGGAGCTAACCAGACAGTTTCAGTTATCTGGATTGAGGAAAAAGGATATGTCTGCTATAAGCAGTGCGGTATTTCTTTCCAAAATCAATGAGATTCAAACTGAGATCAGAAAATTGGATGCAGATATGGAAAGACGTTCAGAAAAACTGGCACAGGCATTTATGAAATATAAAGAGGGTGAATTTTCCAAAGAAGCCTATATAGAAATGAAAGATGACCGTAATAACTGGAAAGAGTTTTGTGAAGAGAGAAAGAAGTCTCTGGAGCAGACCATACGAAAGCTGGAAAAACAACAGAAAGAAGAAGCCAGATTTTTACGAAGTCTGTTGGAACTGGATGGGACAACCAGAATCAATGCGGAACTTGCGGAGGGCTTGATTGAAAGTATGTATCTGTATGGTGATGGCAGACTGGAAATCAACTTCGTGTTTAAGGGGGCGGTAGAACATGAGTGATCAGAAACTGATTATTGGATATTACCGTCTTTCCATGGAAGATGATTCAGAGGGAGAAAGTAACAGCATTATCAATCAGAGAAAACTGGTAAAAGATTATATTTCCAATATCCCGGAACTGGCTTCTATGCCATTTCAGGAGTTCTACGACGATGGATATTCTGGTTCCAGTATGGAGCGTCCGGCAATTAAGCGGGTTCTGGAACTTGCTAGGGAGAATAAAGTGCAGTGTATTGTGGTAAAAGATTTTTCACGTTTTGCCAGAAACTATATTGAGATGGGAACTTATCTGGAACAGATTTTTCCATTCCTGGGAGTACGATTTATTTCTATCTCAGACCAATATGATTCTAAAGATTATAAAGGAAAGAGTTCCGACATCGAAGTACAGTTTAAAGGACTGATCGCAGATTTTTATGTGAAAGACCAGTCTGTAAAGGTAAAATCGGCAGTCAGTACCAGACGAGGAAAAGGTGAGTATTGCTGTGGATCTGCACCTTATGGGTATCGAATCAATCCTGAAAATAAGAAAGAACTGGTGATTGTAGAGGACGAAGCAGAAGTGATTCGCAGAGTATTTGAACTGACAAATCAGCGGTATTCCAAGATGGAGATTTGTCGGTTATTTAATGAAGAGGGGGTACTGACTCCCTTGCAGTCCATGAGCAGACGACAGAAATCAGACAGCAAGAAAACTGCATCAAGAGGACTGCAGTGGACGAGTGATATGATACGGAAGATTGTGGATGATAAAACTTATATAGGCTGTATGGTCTATGGAAAGACAAAGATTCCAGATCCCGGAACAGGGAAAGAAGTACCGGTACCGAGAAATCAGTGGAAAGTGATGGAAAATCATCACGAGCCGATCGTATCAAAAGAAATTTTTGAAAAAGCACAGTCCTTGCAGATCAGATACACCAAGAAAAGCAAATTCGACAGGGAAACGACATTGTTAGGTGGCTATGTGAAATGCGGAAATTGTCGCAGAAGCCTGACTTCAAGCAGTCCGGTTCATGGTCATATCCTTTATAGCTGTGCTTACAGTAAAGGAAAAGAAGATACAGGATGCTTTGCCGGAAAAGCTGATAACAAAATGCTAGAGCATATCGTGCTGGCAGAAATTAAGGCATATTTACGTCAGAATATCAGCCAGGAACAGATGCAGCAATCTATGAGAAAACAGCATACGGACAGCATAGAAGCCTATGAGCTGGAAAGTACGGACTGTGAAAAACGTCAGGAGCAGATAAAGCTTCAGAACCGTCAGAACTATGAGAAGTATCACGAGGGACAGATGAACCAGAAACAGTTCATGGAAGCCAAGAAGCAGTTGGAAGAAGAAAGAGAACGATTGCAGAAACGTATACAGGAGTTGGAAGAACTGATAAACGGAGAGAAAGAAATCCTGATGAAAAAGAATGTTCCGGTGGAGCAGATGTTGAAGTATTTAGGTTATGAGAAGCTGACACGAGAGATGCTGGAAGAATATGTGCAGGGAATATATGTGTATGATGATGGGAGAGTGGAGGTGGAATGGAAATCACTGACTTGATTTGTAGCAATAATGTAACGTCCACTACTACTGAACTTGTAGCAATGACGTTACATCCTCCCTGCTAATTTTGTGACAACAATATAACGTCCTCTGTTCCAAAACAACGGTTTTATGGGAAAAATCGAGGGAAAAAAGGTCAAAAAGTTTGTAGCAATGACTTGACATCCTCGGGTAGGTTATGCCTTTCAGAGAGCATACCGAAATGAAGATGATAGATGTTGTAATAAATGAAAAAATATGCTACAATACATACACAATGTGTAAATAAAAAGGGAGGGGGAGAAAATGGAAATAAAAGATAAAATAAAAGAATTACGAGAAAGTACCGGAATGAACAGAAAGGAATTCTGTGAATATTTTGAAATCCCATACAGAACAGTAACAGAGTGGGAACGAGGAACCAGAAAGATGCCAGATTATGTGTTACGCTTATTAGCGTATAAAGCAAAGATGGAAAAACTCATCATAAAGGAAGATATGAATGAAGAATAAAATAATTGAAGTGCAAAATGTGCAGATTTCTATTTCGAAACAGGAGTTAGATGATTATATTTGTATTACAGATATTGCTAAGGCCAAATCAGATTCTGTCAGGGCAGCAGATGTGGTAAGAAATTGGTTAAGAAATCGTGGTACTTTGGAATATTTGTCTGTATGGGAACAGATATATAATCCAAATTTTAAAGTGTTCAAATCCGAACACTTTAAAAAGCAAGCAGGGTTATTGACTTTTACACCTAGTGTTTCGGAATGGGTAAATGAAACAAATGCCATTGGATTATATGTAAAGCGTGGAAAATATGGTGGCACATATGCACACAAAGATATTGCATTTGAATTTGCATCTGCAATCAGTCCGGTATTTAAACTATATCTGATAAAAGAATTTCAACGGTTAAAGGAAGAAGAAAACAATTCTGAACAAAAGGAATGGGATGCAAAACGTTTTTTGAGTAAAAATAATTATCTGATCCAGACGGATGCTGTAAAAAGATACTTGCTTCCTCAAATGAATTACAGAGAAAACCTTCAATGGCTGGCATATGCGGAAGAAGCAGACATATTAAATGTAGCATTATTTGGATTTACGGCGAAAGCATGGAGAGAGGCAAATCCTGAACTTGCGAAGAAAAACAATGTCAGAGATTTTGCAACAATTAATGAATTAACAGTTCTATCCAATCTGGAATCACATAATGCACAGATGCTGCGTGAAGGAAAAGAAAAAGGAGAAAGATTCAAAATATTACAAGAGATTGCTGAATATCAGCTGAATGTCTTGAATGCAGCTGAAGAGATTAAAATGATAGAGAGTGATAGAACACTGCCAGAGGTATGAACCGGGTGAGCATATGTCAATTTTGAAGGTATTTCTAATTCAGATATTCGAAAAATATTCGGTTTGGGAGAAAAAGAGAAGGCCAAGGCATCGAGACTTCTTACCGGTGCTGTTGAAGGTGGATATATTAAAGTAATGGACCTGGATACAGCACCAAGATATAAAAAGTATATTCCATACTGGGCATAATTTAAGTTTCGCGTAGTTTGATTTGAATGGTTTGCTATTGCGTTAATAATGCGATATTTGTTGCTATATGAATTGTGACAATGACGTAACATCCTCGGGGAGGTTGTGCATTTCAGAGAGTATACCAAAATAACTGCCTTTTATGTATATAATAGTATGGAAAGAAAAAGATCATGGTAGCTGTGCATTGTTACTGGATGGCGCACGCCGGGTAGGAAAAAGTTACATTGCAGAGTTATTTGGGAAAAAAGAATATAGAAGTTATTTGCTAATTGATTTCGCCCATTTACCGGAAGAAGTTCGTAATATATTTGAGCATGATATTGCTGATTTTGATATGTTTTTTCATAAATTATCTGCATATTATAGAAAAATTCTTTATAACAGAGAATCACTTATTATTTTTGATGAAGTTCAAATATATACGAAAGATGTTCTTGTAAAAGAGGAAGTGATACATCTTCCGATATATATGGCAATGTTTTTGTGAAGAAAATTGCGAGTATAAATAATAGCAAAAGATGAAGTGTTTTGGAGAGGAAGATTAAATGGCAAACTTAAGATTAAAGAAACTGATACTGGAAGTTGTAGATAATCAGTTAAGAGAAAATAACCCACCTGTAACAAAGGAATCTTATGACAAACTGATCGATGCAGGATATTCTGTGAGTGAGGCAAAAGAAAAAATAGGTGCAATTGTAATAGAAGAAATTTATGATGTAATGAAAGAAAATCAGCCCTATGATGAAAAAAGATATACGCAGGCGTTACGGAACATGGTACAGCAGTGTATAGACTATGAAGATACACATGAAATTCTGACAGAATGGGACGAATGGGACAAGCTGGTTCAGGATGGCTATGAAGCTCAGGCTGCCCAGAATTATGAAAAAATGCTTCTGTTATGGTGGAAAGCCTGGGAGATTTTTCAGAAAATTGTTGAAACAGCAGAATACAAAATAAGTATTAGTGGACTTATGGAATCTCAGGATTATCAATATCCAATAGATGCATGGCTGCAGGACTTGGAAATGGAACTGAGTAATGCAGGTGAGCATGAAAAGCGTGTGGAATTTTGCAGAAGAATTCTGGAAATGTTGGACTGGAGTTTTGATGATGCAAGCAACTTTAAATCCGCAATCGGAGAAGAGTTATATGCGGAAGGGAAAGTTGAACAGGGAAGAAAGTGGTTTGAAGACTGGCTGAAAATGGAACCGCATAACCAGAATGCGCTAAGCGTATGGAGTTGGTGTGTACAGGAAGAACAAGGAGCAGAAGAAGCCTATAAAATCATTCGCAGAGAAGTTGTTGGAATTGGCTGTACGATGGAAAATGAGTTGCTTTTTGAACGGGCGAGATTATTGGCACAACATCTGGAAAAGGCAGAAGATCTGAAATGGATAGAGTCACAACTGGAGGCTTTTTCCGATGCGCTTGAGAAAGCGGAACTCTATAATGACCTATATGATGATTTTGCACAGCCGATTCAGCAGCCAATTGTAAAAGAGAAGAAAGTGTATCCAAATGATCCTTGTCCATGTGGCAGTGGAAAAAAATATAAGAAATGCTGTGGAAGGAAAAAGTAAGGGAGAACTGCCTTGAATGAAAGAAGATATAAAAAAATTATCAAAAAAAGAATTGCAGAATATTGTCCTTAAAATGCAAAACATGATGTCAGATAAACAGAAAAAAGAATTTCAAAAGATAGTTGAAGCAGCCGGAATTCAGTCTGGAAACGAGAAAGCACAGATAGTGCAGGTGAGAATGTCTGATGAGCTTGTAAATGAAAAAATGACACAAATACAGAAGTGGAAGGAGCTGATTGATGAAGGGGAGCTTTACCTTGATACAGAAGGTTATGAAGATTATTCCTGCGGATACTGGGGTTCAGAATGGATTACGGAGTATTCCGATAATCAAGGGATTGGTGATAAGATTCAATATATGATTCGTTTTGCAGAGGATTGTATAGATGACAGACGGTATCAGGTGGCAAATGAGATATACGAATGGTTATGGGAAATGGAAGTTTCGACCGCAAGTGAATATGAAGAGGAAGATTCTGTAGATCTGGAAATACTGGAAGAAAATAATCTGATACATACAGACATGAAGCGTTTGGCACTGCTGACATTGTATGCGGACTATCAGGTATTGCCGGCAAATGAGCGTGCTAAAGATATGTATCTTTATTTTGCTTGCAGTACATTTGCAAAATTGCATATAGAAGAAATGTTCCATGTCGGAAGAGAAGAACTGAAGGATACTGAACAGTTTTGGGAAGATTGGATTGATCTTCTGAAAGAGAAAAATGGAGATACAGAAGCCAGACTTTTGAAAGAAGCTATTTTGTATTATAAAGGAATAGATGATTTGTATGAAATGGCAGAAAAAAATGCGTCTGTACATCCGTCTCTGTATTTATCCGTAATGGAACAGTATGAGAAAGGACATTTATATGAGAAAATAGAAAAAGTTGGTGAAAATGCACTGAGTAAAATGGATGTTGATCTGACAATTCGAAGTAAAATTGCTTTAAAAGCGGCATTTGCGTCATCCTGTTTAAATCATGAAGAAAAAATGATGCAGTTTTGCTGGCAGAGTTTTATTTCAGATTTTACAGTAAAAAATTATTTACGGTTATTTGGAACTGAAAAAATGGCAAAAACATATGGTTTGCGCGGAAGAGAAGTTCTGGAAAAAAAGCAGAAAGGTAATCAGGAGTTCAGCTATAAAAATTCAGAACTAAACAGAAATATAATGAGTGATCATGAATACTATCAATTGGTTTTTTATACTGGAGATTTCAGCACTGTAAAAAATATTTCTAAAAATCCGAAAGAATCTTTGGGGTGGAGCAGTTCGTTTATAGATTATGGAATCAGATTATTTTTACTTTATTTATATAATCGCCCATTCCCTTCAACAGCAGCAAAAAGTATCGCATCCTATATAGGATTTCATGATGAAAAAGAGAGAAAGAATCTGCTGAAGTTCGAAACAGACATTCAAAGTGAGTGTCAGGAACATAAAGTAACTGAATTCTGGAATTATTTTCAACGGTGGAAAACGTATTTTCCAATAGAAAAAACAGAATGTGAAAAATATCTGATATGGGCGGAAAGCATTGTATATAAAAGAGCCGATGCAATTGTGTCAGGACAGCACAGAAGCCACTATGGCGAGGTTGCAGAACTTCTGGCAATTGTAGGAGAAATAAAAGAAAGTATTGGAATGCAGGGAACTAAAAGATACATCTATGAGCAATACAGAAAGAAATTTCCAAGACATTCTTCTTTTCAGGGAGAAATGAGAGCGTATTTCAATATACAAAAATGAAGTAATTATTTTGTGACAATGACATAACATCCTCCCCACTGATTTTGTGACAATTATATAACGTTCTCTATACAGAAATATGCGGTTTTAAGCCATTTTCGTGGTAAAAAAGCCGCATATTTTTTGTAGCAATGACTTGACATCCTCGGGGCGACTCTGTTTGGAGAGAAGCCTGCCAGAGTAAAATGTTGTATTTATAATAACACCTCGAAAATCAACCTGAAGAACGAAAAAAACGAGTAATTGAATTATTGAAATTAGTCGGATTAGATTACTATCATTCCATTCGTTACCCGCATGAGTTTTCCGAGGGACAGCGCCAACGTATCAATATTGCCCGAGCACTGTCAATGGATATAAAACTTCTTGTCTGTGACGAACCGGTTTCCGCCCTGGATGTTTCTGTTCAGGCACAAGTACTTAATTTGTTGAAAAAACTGAAAGATGAACTTGGACTGACATATATTTTTATTTCTCATGATCTAAGTGTAGTAAAATATATCAGTGATCGAATCATCATTATGTATTTGGGAAGAATCATGGAGATTGGTGACGCAAAAGAAATATATGCAAATCCGGCACATCCTTATACGAAGGCATTATTCTCAGCAATTCCTCCGGTAAGTCCATATGAAAAAAAGAAACGATCGAACTCAAAGGAGAAATTCCTAGTCCGTTAAATATGCCGCCGGGATGCCCATTCGGAAACAGATGTCCATTCTGTACAGAAATATGTAAGCAGAGTGTTCCGGAATTGAAAGCAATTGGAGATAACCACGAAGTTGCATGTGTGAGATATCAAAAGGGAGAAATATCATAAATACAATAAGGTAATACATAGAATTCTTTGCAAGCACAATTGGTTTAAGAGATGAGTAGAATTTTATATTATTCATAATTCACAAAGTACATTTTTTTGAATAGATAATATTGTGTAAATATGCTATTATGAAGAAGGAATTTTGTGGAAGGATGAATAAAATTGGCAATTACAGTGAAGGATGTTGTAGAAATAGCCCCAAAAAAGGTTGTAAGCTTGCAACAGGGGAAGGCAAACTGTATAAAGAAGTGTACTATGTTGATGCACTGGAGATTTTTCATATTCGAAAAAAAGAATGCCCGGTAGTTTGGAGCGAAAAGATTGAGAATCTGACAGGATATGATTTATCGGATCCGGAAAGTATTTTAGAATTATCACTTGCTTTAAGATTGAATAAATTTATGAATCATTGAATAAGTATTTTAAAGTGTTGCAGATGATATGATTAATACTTTAAAAGGCAGATCATCAAAATGGAACCAATGGATTTAATAAAAAATCCGCTATACTGGAGAGAAGTTGCTAGTGCAGAATTGGCAGTAGTTACAGACGATTCATATAGCGGATTTTTTATATGAGATGATTGCGAAAATAGAAAGTGGAATTAAGTCAATGGATGAAGTGGGTGGTGTTGGCTGGATAGTGGAAAAGTTTCAAATGAGTCAACAAAATCGATGGAGTTGACCAGAGATTCGAAAAAACCAAAAATAAATTAACAAGTAAGGAGACAATGTATGTCAGAACAGGAAAAGAACACTGAACAAGGTGTTCACAAGCGCCGCACAAGGTACAAGGGGAAATATCCACGAAAATTTGAAGAAAAATACAAAGAATTACAGCCGGAGAAATATCAGGACATGATTGCCCATGTCATTCAGAAAGGAAATACACCTGCCGGAATGCACATTTCGATCATGGTGCAGGAAATTCTTGATTTCCTGAAGATCCAGCCGGGAGAGGTGGGATTTGATGCAACGCTTGGCTATGGTGGACATACAAAAGCGATGCTGAAATGTCTGGAAGGAAAGGGGCACATTTACGCGACAGATGTAGATCCGGAAGAATCTGCAAAGACAAAAAAACGTCTGGAAGAACAGGGATTTGGGGAGGCTATTTTAACAATCCGTCTTCAGAACTTCTGTACTATCGATGAGATCGCAAAAGAAGTTGGGGGATTTGATTTTATTCTGGCTGATCTGGGTGTGTCTTCCATGCAGATTGACAACCCGAAGAGAGGATTTTCTTTCAAAGTGGACGGACCTCTGGATCTGCGACTGAATCAGGAAAAAGGGATCAGTGCAGCCGAGAGACTGGATACAATTTCAAGAGAAGAGCTTGCCGGGATGTTATATGAAAATTCGGATGAGCCGTACTGTGAAGAACTGGCAAAGGCAATCACCGAAGAAATCCGGAAAGGACACCGGATTGATACTACGACAAAGCTACGTCAGGTGATCGAACAGACCTTGTCGTTCCTTCCGGAAAATAAGGAGAAAAAAGATATCATCAGGAAGACCTGTCAGCGGACTTTCCAGGCACTTCGAATTGACGTGAATCATGAATTTGAAGTACTCTATGAATTTATGGAAAAACTGCCGGGCACTTTGAAACCGGGGGGAAGAGTAGCAATTCTGACGTTCCATTCAGGAGAAGACAAACTGGTGAAGAAAGCTTTAAAAGCAGGATATCGCGAGGGAGTTTATTCCGAATATGCCAAAGATGTAGTCCGACCTTCGGCAGAAGAGTGTGCACAGAATGGGCGTGCAAGATCTACGAAGATGCGCTGGGCTGTGAAGGCAGAGCATTCTGATTGTGGCGCTGGCAGCGGCATTTGTGCTCATTAATCTGGTAGTGAGAAGAACATTTGCTATTCTGGAAAAAGCAGATTCGAACTTGAGGATCAGAAACGACAGAAAGAATTGAAAGTGGCAAAAAAGAATTTGTACTTTAGTCTATAAATTCAGATGCCGGCGTGATATACTGTATGGAAAAGTTATGAGGTATCAATTACCTGATATAAAAAGGAAGCAGGAGGAAAGAAAGAGTATGAACAATTTTTTGCCACAGAAGAGGGGAATGCAGGTTGTCTGGATTATAGTGGGCTGTCTGATCTACGCAGTCGGTCTGAACGTATTTATTATCCCTATGAATTTATACAGCGGGGGAGCAGTCGGTCTTGCACAGCTGTTAAGTTATGGAGCAGGACAGATCGGGATTAAGGAAATTGCAGGTCTGAATCTGTATGGTATCATTTATTTACTGCTCAACATTCCGATTTTATTTATTGCATGGTTTAAAATCGGAAAGACATTTTTTATAAATACAATCCTTGGAACGGTAGGAATCAGTTTATTTACTTCAATCGTACCATCTCCGGCAACAGCAGTGATCGCTGATCCTGTCATTGGAATCATCATCGGTGGTGTTGTAACCGGAGCCGGAATCGGAATCATGCTGACGGCAAAAGGAAGCGGCGGTGGAATTGAGGTTATCGGTATCTGGATGGCGAAAAAATATGCGGGAATGTCCGTTGGAAAGCTGGGAACCATCTTCAATCTGATACTGTATGCCATTTATCTTTTAGTTTTTGATATCTCAACGGTGATTTATTCGGTTGTTTATCTGTTCTTCTACACGGTAACTCTGGACAGAATGCATTTCCAGAACATCAATGTGAGAATGCTGATTTTCACGAAGAAGAAGGGAATCGCAGAGACGATCATGAAAGAAACCGGACGTGGTGTTACGCAATGGAATGGTGAAGGTGCATTTACGAATGAAGACAATTATGTTCTGGTGACGATCGTGAATAAATTTGAAGTAGAAGATATCCTGAACATGGTGTATTTATTGGATCCGGAAGCATTTACTACGGTAGATGAAGGGGTTAAGGTGTACGGAAACTTCCAGAAGAGAGTTTAGGAGTCAGGAATAAATGTATAAAATACTGATCGTTGAAGATGATAACACGATCGCAGAGCTACTGGCATCGCATTTGAAAAAGTGGAATTATAAGACAGTATGTGTACGCGATTTCAAAAATGTAATGGAAGAATTTAAAAAGGCAGGTCCACAGCTTGTGATCCTGGATATCGGGCTTCCGTTTTACAACGGATTCTACTGGTGTCAGGAGATCCGGAAGCTGTCCAATGTGCCGATCATCTTTCTGTCATCGATGAATGACAACATGAATATCGTGATGGCAATGAACATGGGCGGAGATGAGTTTATCGAGAAGCCGTTTGATCTGAATGTAGTGACAGCAAAGGTGCAGGCAGTACTGAGAAGAGCATACGCACTGCAAGGAACAGCAAATATGATCGAGCATGGAGAAATGCTGTTGAATTTGGGAGATGCGTCGCTTACGATCAGTGGACGAAAGCTTGAGCTTACCAAAAATGAGTTCAAGATCTGCCAGATGCTTTTCGAGAATGCAGGCAAATTCGTGACCAGAGATGCGATTATGACCAGACTCTGGGAAAGTGATGAATTTATTGATGATAACACACTTACAGTAAATGTGGCAAGACTTCGGAAAAAGCTGGAGGAAGCCGGAATGCATGATGTGATCCGGACAAAGAAAGGAATCGGGTACATGCTGGTATGACAGAGATTTTAAGGGCATTTTGGAAAGAAAAAAGACCAGAGAGAATTGCGGTTCTGGTTTCAGGCATCCTCTTTGCAGTCATCTTCTGGATCTATGAAATTCCGGTGGAGATTGCAGGATATGCGTTCCTTCTGGTGATTTTGTGGAATGTGATCTGGTTTACACTTGTTTTCATACGATATGAAAAAAGACAAAGAGTACTGGAAGAAAATCAGGAAAAAATCCGGACAGAGGCAGAAGGATTTCCGGGGGCAGAAAGCCGGGAAAGCGAAATGTACCAGGAACTGATCCGGCAGCTTTATGAAGAGAAAAAAGAACTGGAATCCTCTGTGCAGATTGAAAAACAGGAGCTGTCTGATTATTACAGCATGTGGGTTCATCAGATCAAGACTCCAATTGCAGCACTCGGAGTCCTGATCCAGAGCGGAGAGGAACTGGAAGAAGTACAGGAAAGCCCGAAAGCACAGGAACTTACCCGAAGCATGAAAATGGAGGTATTCCGGATTGAACAATACGTGGATATGGTACTTACCTATCTCAGAATGGGTTCCGCAACCTCCGATTACGCCTTCCAGATCTGCAGCCTGGAAGAAATCGTCCGCCAGGCAGTCCGCAAATATTCCCAGATGTTCATCCTGACCAGAACAAGACTTCACCTTGAAATCCAGGATAAGAAGATCCTGACCGATGAAAAGTGGCTGACCTTCGTCATTGAACAAATCCTCTCCAATGCAGTTAAATACGCAAGAGGCGGAGAAATATCAATCTACACAGAAGACAAAACTCTGGTAATTGCTGACGATGGAATCGGAATCGCCGAAGAGGATCTCCCGAGAATCTTCGAAAAAGGATTCACCGGATATAATGGAAGAGCAAATAAAAAGTCGACCGGAATCGGTCTATATCTCTGTAAAACGATTATGGATCGTTTACAGCATAGGATCTGGATTGAATCAAAACCAGAAAAAGGAACAAAAGTATACTTAAATTTTGACCGTGAACATCGGCGGATAGAGTAAAAAATTCAATCGGTGAAAGATTTAGAAAACCTTCAACAACGGAATCAAACTATAATTTACTTTTTGGCAGGGATCGACCAATCGAAAATGCTCATCCATTTGAACTACACAGCCGCCAGAAAAATAAATATGGAAAATTCCATGTTTGTGCAATGGAGATGAAACACAGGAATCATGGAGGCCATTGCCGAACATGATTCCCGTCCTAAGTGGTTCATCGGAATGGTTTGCACAAAGGAATTTGGAATATTTATTTTTTCTGGCGGCGTCTCTTTCACCAAAATGAGTCTTTTCCAACCCGATCCTTACAAAAATGTAAGAAACTACACACAAATTGTCATTTACTTCGATGGAAGGAAATCCCTTACTTTTTTATAATGACTTTATCAAATAAAAAAAGAAGGGCAGGTCATAAAAACCATGGCATTACTTGACGTAAAGAACGTAAAAAAGATATACACAACCCGTTTCGGAGGAAACCAGGTAGAAGCGCTGCATAACGTCAGCTTTTCCGTAGAAGCAGGCGAATATGTAGCAATTATGGGAGAAAGCGGAAGTGGCAAAACTACACTTCTGAATATCCTGGCGGCACTTGATAAGCCGACCGGTGGAAAGGTTTACTTAAAAGGGAATGATCTCAGTAAGATCCGGGAAAAAGAGATGGCAGCATTCCGGCGGCAGAATCTTGGATTCGTCTTTCAGGATTTCAATCTTTTGGATACACTGACCCTAAAGGATAATATTTTTCTTCCGCTGGTCCTGTCTGGAAAGAAATACACGGAAATGGAGAGCCGGATCGCGCCGATCGCAGAGCAGCTGGGGATCAGTAAGCTTCTGAACAAATATCCATATGAAGTATCCGGCGGACAGAAGCAGAGAGCAGCCATTGCACGTGCTCTGATCACACAACCGCAGCTGATCCTTGCCGATGAACCGAGCGGTGCGCTTGATTCCAGATCGACGGATGAGCTTCTGGGACTCTTTAATGCGATCAACGATAACGGGCAGACGATTGTCATGGTAACGCACAGTGTCAAAGCAGCGAGCACGGCAAAGAGAGTTCTCTTCATCAAGGATGGGGAAGTTTTTCATCAGCTTTACCGTGGCAATCTGACCAGTGACGAGATGTACCAGAAGATCACCGACACCTTGACGGTTCTCACTACAGGAGGTGAGCACCGTGAATAGATCGATTTATACAAAGCTTGCCATTTCCAATCTGAAAAATAACCGGAAAACATATATTCCCTATGTACTGACTGCCATTTTAACGGTGATGATGTATTATATGATGGCGAATCTGGCGGCAAATTCGCCAATGAACCAGGAAGCATTACAGATTATTTTAAGTCTGAGTGTTCATGTAATTGAAATATTTGCACTGATCTTTCTGTTTTACACCAACAGTTTTCTGATCAAAAGAAGGAAAAGAGAAATCGGAGTGTATCACATTCTCGGAATGGGGAAACCGCAGCTTGCGAAAATGCTGGTGATCGAGATGGTTGTAACCGGTGCGGTCAGTATCCTGGGTGGAATCTTTTTCGGAACTGCGCTTGCAAAGCTGATGTATGCACTTTTGAAAAGAATGATTCATTATGACGATAAACTGGCATTTCGGATGTCATGGGAGATTGCCGGAAATACCGTTCTCTTTTTCACGCTGATCTTTGCATTGACTCTGATCTATAATCTTTTGCAGATCCGGCTTGCCAATCCAATCGATCTTCTGCATGCGGGAAGTCAGGGCGAGCGCGAGCCGAAAACCAAATGGTTTCTGACTATGGCTGGAATCATTTTCCTTGGAATCGGTTATTACATTGCGATTACGACAAAAGAACCACTTAAGGCGCTTCAACTTTTCTTTGTCGCAGTAATCTGTGTCATTATCGGAACCTATGCGCTTTTTACAGCAGGAAGTATTGCTTTTTTAAAACTGCTTCGGAAAAACAAAAATTTCTATTATAAAACAAAGCATTTTACATCCGTATCCGGTATGCTTTACCGAATGAAGCAGAATGCAGTCGGGCTGTCTAATATCTGTGTGCTCAGTACTATGGTTCTGGTGATCATTTCGTCTACCGTATCTTTGTACATTGGAAAGGAGGAGGTCTTAAGAACAAGGTATCCACAGGAAGTGTATATCACAAATTCGGTATCTGATGATGTGGAAAATCAGAAGCTGCATGACATGGTGGAAAAGATCTGCCGGGATAATCAGGTAGAGATCACAGATGAGAAGAGCTGGCATATGGCAGAGCTTGTTAAGATAAAAAACGGAGAAGAATATACTTCTGCTATGATAAAGGATAATTCGTCATCTGATATAGTGTTTTTTGATGTGATTAGGTTGGCAGATTATAATCAGCTGACCGGTGAAAGGATGGAGCTTGGGGATAAGGAAGCTATTCTTTTTACAAATGGGGAAAATTACGGAAAGGATACGATCAGGATTGATGAGGAAACATGGATGGTCAAGAAGGAACTGGATACTGCACCTTTTGGAAAGAAGAGTGATTCTAATACAGAAAATGTATATTATATGATCGTCAGCGATGAAAAAGAGTTTATGGAAGACTATCTGAAAAAATACCAGCTCGAGGCAGAGGACAAACCGGTAAAATGGAGGGAGTCATTCAATTTAAGGGGCAGAGAAGAGCAGAAGCTGAAAGCTGTCAAAGAGTTGAAAGCACAGGCAGAAAGTGAATTTGAACATACTGGTGTACAGGGAAGATATCTTGAAAAAGAGACTTTCTTTGGCCTGTATGGCGGTGTGTTTTTTATTGGAATGTATCTTGGAAGCCTGTTCCTGATGGCAACGGTGCTGATCATTTATTACAAACAGATTTCCGAAGGCTTTGATGACAGAGAACGCTATCAGATCATGCAGAAGGTAGGAATGAGCAAACGCGAGGTCAAAAGCTCGATCCGCAGCCAGATCCTGATGGTATTCTTCCTGCCGCTTGCGATGGCAATCATCCATATTGCAGTTGCATTTCCGGTGATCACAAAGCTTTTAGCCATATTTTATCTGAAAAATACAAAGCTGTTCTTCGGATGCACTGCCGGTACAGTGGGAATTTTTGCAGTCTTTTATGTGATCATATTTGTGATAACAGCAAAAGAATATTATAAAATCGTTGAATAGAAGAAAAAGACAAAAAGGTGACGAAAGTCATCTTTTTGTCGTATACAGAGGTATTTCTTGCTAAGAACGACCGTTCTGTAGTAGAATACAGATAGACTAATTGAAAAGGATTGCGAGAGTGCAAAGCACGTAGCAATCTGGTATCAAAAGGGTTAAAATACCTTTTGACCTCAACATCATTGAAAAGATAAAATTACAGAAAGCAAGGGACGTATAAATGATAGAAAAAGGGCTGGTATATGGAAGATTTCAGATTTTGCATCTCAAACATGTGGAATATATTCTGGCGGCAAAGATGCGCTGTAAAAGGCTTTATATAGGAATCACCATGTCGGATGATCTGCACGTATCAGGGGGTGGGGAAGACAATTACCGGGTAAGACGGAGCGCTAATCCTCTGACTTATATTGAGCGTTATGAGATGCTTCGTGATACGTTGCTCAGTTTCGGAGTGCCGAGAGAAGAGTTTGAGATCATCCCATTTCCGCTTGACAGAGTGGAATATCTGGGGCAGTATCTGCCGGAGGGTGCGGTCTGCTTTATGAGTATCTGTGATGAATGGACTGCGAACAATGAGAAGCGTTTTGAGAAGCTTGGAATTCCGGTGGAAGTCCTCTGGAGAAGAACCAAAGAGGAAAAAGGGGTATCAGGTTCCCAGATCCGGCAGAGGATTCTGGCAGATGAAAAGTGGGATGATCTGGTGCCAAAGACCGTTTATGATTATGTTCTCTCGCACGGAATTGACGACAGGATCAAGTTTTCAAAATAAAGGAGAAGCTGAAAATGCAGGATTGGGAAAGATTTGGAGAAGAGATCAGACGAACCGTGCAGGATGCTGTAGACTCGCAGGATTACCGGAGGCTGAACCAGACGATCACGGATACGATCAACCGGGCAGTGAACGGTGCGGTAAATGGCGCAGAACAGGGCATGCGTTCTTTTGGAAATGCGTTTGATCAGGCAACGAGAAATATGGGAAGAGGTCCGGGAGGACCGCGTAGAAGATATGGACAGATGGGAGGTTCCGACAGATGGGGAAGACCGTCTGGAGGAGGTGTGCCGCCGTTTGGAACTTACAGGTGGAGCGGATCGGATGGAAATGGAAGGGCATGGAATCCGGATATGCAGGACTATAAGGCAGAATCACAGGGCAACAGCCGGTATGGATACAGCAATGCACAGCAGTCACCTGTCTTGTATGGATCGACGACGGGAACAAAGGCAGGCGGAATTGTCATGATCGCAGCAGGCGGAAGCATGGCACTTATATTTCTGATTCTGTTCCTTGCATCTTGTATTGCTTCTTTGCCGGAAAGTCCGGGGGCTTTATGGATCATGCGTGCGGTATTTGGACTGTTTACGGCAGCAAGTGGCATGATCACAGGATGGGGCATTAAGCTTCTGAAACAGGTTGGAAGATTCAAGAACTACAGCCGCAGGATTGCAGGCAGAGAGTATTGCAATATTTCGGAAATCGGAAGCAATTCCGGAAAATCCATAAAATTTGTGACAAAGGATCTGGAAAGAATGATTTCCAAAGGCTGGTTCCGTCAGGGGCACATGGATGGTGAGAAGAAATGCCTGATCCTGTCAAACCGTGCTTATGAAGAATATTTACAGATCGAAACCCGCAAACAGCAGTCGAAAGCGGAAGAACCGGTAAAGAAAGAAGAGAGGACGCGGGAAAATACAAAAGAGAAAGATGTAAAGAATGAAAAGCTGACACCGGAGGTACAGAAGATCATTGACCAGGGGGATGCTTTTATCAGAAAGATCCACGAGTGTAATGAAGCCATTCCGGGAGAAGAGATTTCCGCAAAGATCAGCCGGATGGAGATGCTGGTAGACCGGATCTTTGACCGGGTGGAAGAAAATCCACAGTCAGTTTCGGATATCCGTAAGCTGATGGAATATTATCTTCCAACGACGATCAAGCTTCTGGAAGCATATGAACAGCTTGACAGACAGCCGGTTGATGGAGAAAATATCCAGACTGCAAAACGTGAGATTGAGGCAACGCTCGATACTTTAAATACGGCGTTTGAGAAGCTTTTGGATGACCTGTTTCAGGATACCATGTGGGATGTCTCATCGGATATTTCCGTATTGAATACCATGCTTGCACAGGAAGGTCTGAAAGAGGACGGAATGAAAAAATAAAGTCGCAGGAGGAAGAAGAGTATGAACGATTTTGAAGAATTTAATGTGACACCGGAGTTGACGCTGGATCCGTTTCAGGAAGAAAAAAAAGAGACTCCGCAGATTTATCAGGAGGCAGAACCGGAAACGCCGGAGATCGTCCTGACACCGGAAGAAAAGAATAGGGTCAGTGCATTTGCAGAAAAAATTGATCTCGCCAATTCGAACATGATTCTTCAGTATGGAGCCGGAACCCAGAAGAAGATCGCAGATTTTTCAGAAAAAGCACTGGAAAATGTAAAAACAAAAGATCTTGGAGAGGTTGGCACACTGTTAAGTGATGTGGTGACAGAACTGAAAGGATTTGATGAGGAAGAGGAAAAAGGATTCCTCGGAATTTTCAAAAAAGGCGGAAACAAGATCCAGGCAATGAAAGCCAAATATGCAAAAGCAGAAACCAATGTAAACAATATTGTCAAAGCACTGGAATCTCACGAAGTGCAGCTTATGAAAGACATTGCGCTTCTGGACAAGATGTATGAAGTGAACCTGACATATTATAAAGAATTGTCCATGTATGTGCTTGCCGGAAAGCAGAAGCTTGCCGAGACAAGAAACGGCGAGCTACAGGAACTGAAGAATAAAGCGATGGCAAGTGGACTTGCCGAGGATGCACAGGCAGCAAAAGATCTGGATTCCAGATGTGAACGTTTTGAGAAAAAACTGCATGATCTGGAACTGACCAAGACAATCGCCATGCAGACCGCACCACAGATCCGTCTGGTACAGGGAAACGACACAATGATGGCAGAAAAAATCCAGTCTACACTCGTCAATACGATCCCACTCTGGAAAAGCCAGATGGTACTCGCCCTTGGTGTAGAACATTCCGCACAGGCAGCCGCAGCCCAGAGAGAGGTCAACGATATGACCAATGAACTCCTGCGCAAGAACGCAGAAAAGCTGAAGATTGCTACTGTAGAGACTGCCAAAGAATCCGAGCGTGGAATCGTAGATATTGAAACCTTAAAAGCAACCAATGAATCGCTGATCGCAACCTTCGATGAAGTCATGCAGATCCAACAGGAAGGCCGCCAGAAACGTCAGCAGGCAGAGGTGGAAATGCAGCGCATCGAAGCTGAACTGAAAGCAAAGCTGTTACAGGTTCAGGGGTAAGCGTTTGGTGGATGACATACAGGTCGGAACAAGTAGATTCTGTTTTTTTATGAGGAGAAAGTGGCGAAGAGTCCGTAGGTAAAAAGGCAGCCGGTAATTTTGGATACCGGACTGATTCGCTGAATAATCTTGATGATTATTCGGCTCAGCAGTCCTCTGGATTTCGTGTATGAAACACGAAACCAGATCCAAATTACCGGCTGCCTTTTTACAACGGACTCTAATCGCCGCTTTCTAACATAAAAAAACAGAATCTACTTGTCCCTGCCTTGCTGTATTCCACGGGGGGGGGGACGCCTGGAGGCTGCCCCGGTATGGGGTGGGGCGAGTGGAGGAGATGACAGGCGGTAGGAATAAAGTGCTTAGTGTGAATGCTTATGAAACTAAAAGTTTGCCAGCGCATAGACATAAAGGACTCCGTTTTCTGTGCTTAGAAACGGTGTTAGAGTCCGTTAGAAAAAAGGCACCAGTAATTCGGATCTGGTTTCGTGCTACAAGTACGAAATCCAGAGGGCTGCTGAGTGGAATAATCATCAGGATTATTCCGCGAATCAGCCCGGTATCCAAATTACTGGTGCATTTTTTCTCTACGGACTCTTCACCATTTCTACCCACAGAAAACGGAGTCCTTTATGTCGTCCCTTTTGTATAGTTATTCAATAACAGTTCCGGTTTTACCCTTCAGAGCATCTTTCAGAGTATCAAAAGAAGTAATCAGAGCACTTCTTCCTTCTTTCTTTTCTATGAATCCTACGGATGCCTGGAATTTTGGAAGCATGTTGTAGATTCCGAAGTGTCCTTCATCCATGTACTGCTTAGCCTGTTCTACGGAGATATTATCGAGTTCTTCTTCATCTTCTTTTCCGTGGTTTAAGCATACCTTTTCTACACTGGTCAGGATGATGAGTTCATCAGCATCAATCTGTTCAGCGAGCTTGCCGGCAGTAAGATCTTTTTCGATGACTCCGCTGGCACCTTTGAGGTGATTGTTCTGCTGGAGTACCGGGATTCCGCCACCACCGCAGGCGATTACGATATGTCCTGCATCGGTAAGGGTGCGGATGGCATCAACTTCTACGATATCAACCGGGTTTGGAGAAGCAACGACACGGCGGAAGCCCTGACCAGGAACTTCTACTACATAATTGCCCTTTTTACGTTCAGAGGCAGCGTCTTCTGCGTTCATGATACGTCCGACAATCTTGGTTGGTGTATAGAATGCTTCGTCATATGGATCAACAGTTACCTGTGTGATAACGGTGCATACGCTGCGATAGATGCCGCGTCCGATCAGTTCTTCGCGAATCGCATTCTGCAGGTCGTATCCGATGTAACCCTGCGACATAGCAGAGCAGACTGACATCGGAGAAGCGGTATAATCCGGATGATTGGTGCTGAATTCGTTCATAGCAGTATGGATCATACCAACCTGAGGTCCATTACTGTGTGTGATTACTACCTGGTATCCTTCTTCAACAAGATCTGCAATGGAAACTGCAGTTTTTTTAACGGCAACCTTCTGCTCCGGAAGTGTGGTTCCGAGTGCGCGGTGTCCTAATGCAACAACAACTTTTTTCTTCATATTACATCCCTCTGTTTCTCAGAATTTGAATTGTCTGCGTATGAAAAACATATAACGCAGACAACAGCGATAAAAAATATATAAAAATTATAGTATTTTTTTATGGAAATTGCAATCATTAGTTGGCAAAAATGCACAGTATAAAAAGGAATTACTGGTGGGCAGAAGCTAAATGGCACAAGGACGGGGATTTTTAGAAAATATGCTGACAACAAGGGGGGGATGTTCATATAATATAATAAGAAGTCCGATGGATGGTGCAGTATGAAAGAGGAACGGATTCGATTTTGCGGATTAAAAGAGCGTGAGGTCATCAACATATGTGACTGCAAGCGGCTCGGGTTTGTTGCAGATCTGCAGATCAATATCTGTTCAGGGTGTGTGGAAGCATTGATCGTACCGGGACCGGGAAGAATCTGTGGATTTCTTGGGTATGATGCGGAGTATATTATTCCGTTTGAGTGTATTCGCAGGATTGGAGAGGATATTATTCTTGTGGAAATTAAAGAGGACAAATGTCTGAAGCCGTGTAAATAAGAAGATGTTGGGGTCAAAAGGTATTTTGACCCCTTTGATACCAGATTGCTACGTGCTT
>OGYU01000403.1_pt1 | contig 36072 bp, 32 predicted proteins | sample 1576581 | NCBI WGS metagenome assembly OGYU01 (sample SAMEA3541547, study PRJEB24748) | human gut metagenome | biome: human gut; feature: human-associated habitat; material: faeces | place: China | collected 2012 | reverse complement strand
GGTCATGCCGCCGAAGTTGAAAGGCAGATTGCCGCTCTGGCGGGTTTGCAGCGTCAACTGGTTACGCGGGCTGGTAAGCCCGCGTAACCCTAATAATTGGCTTCGTAGCCGTTGCCGTCGCCGGTGGGCTCTTCGTAGTAGTCCGAATCGCTCGAATCGCTTGAGTCATCGGAATCGTCAGAGCTGACCGATGAGGTTGCGGTACCGTTTGCGTAATCGTCAGACGTGTTGTTGTTCAGGTCGCCGATCGTAGAGCTGGAACCGTCGGAAAGACCCATGGTGTTGGGACCCTTGGGATCCTTGCCGGCATCGACGCGCTCCATCATTTCCTTGAGCTCGTCCTCGTAGACAAAGACATAGCTCACGCCGTCGATCATGGTGCTGTCGTCGGCGTACGAGGGCAGGTTGGCCGAGTAGATACCGTCGACATCCATACCGCGCATGGCATTGACCGTAGCCACGATATCCTGAACGCTCATATCGGTTACGAGCATATCGGACAGCGAATTAACCAGGCCAAAGATCTTCGTGGCATCGAAGTTATTGAGAATCTGGTTGACAAGGGCGCCAAGCACCTGACGCTGGTGGCGCATGCGCGTGTAATCGCCGTCGGCATAGGTGTAGCGGCAGCGGGCATAGGTAAGGGCGGTGGCACCGTCCATATGCTGCTGGCCAGCGGTAATCTTAATATCCAGGTGCTCGGGGTCGTCAACATCATCGGTTGCGTTAATGTCGATACCGCCAACCGAATCAATCAGCGCCTGCATACCGTCGAAGCTGACCTCGGCATAGTGGGAAATCTGAACACCGCACAGCTCGTTGACCGCCTCGACCATGGCCTCGGCGCCGCCAACGGTATGGCAGGCGTTGATCTTCATGGTCTCGCCCTTGTACACGACCTTGGTGTCGCGCGGAACGGAAATGAGCGTCGCCTGCTTTTGCGTGGGGTCGATGCGTGCCAGGATAATCGAGTCGGCACGATACGTATCCTCGCCCGGACGGCCGTCGGTGCCAAGAAGCAGCACGTAGAACGGATCCTTTGCCTCATCGGTGTCAACCAGAACCCGACGCAGATTGTCGGTAATGACATTAGAATCGCCGAGCTTGCCCATAATGGTGGCAAACCACAGGCCGGCAGCGGTAGTGGCGCTCAGTAGCACGCCAAGCACGACAATGAGCGCGACGTGGCGAATCGTGTGGCTACGACGACGTTGGCGAGCTCGCTCGGAATAACGAGCCACGTTATCGCGACTGTAGATCTTGGCCTGCGCACCAGTTGAGGGTCTTCGGGTGGTGGTATCCGCGAGGGGCTTTTTATTAAACATAGGCAACCTGTATTAGTAGATGACGGGATCGGAGACGGTAGCATGCTCGACATGCGCGCCGAGCGCCTGCAGCTTTTCGACAAACCGCTCGTAGCCGCGCTTGATGTGATGGATGGCCGAAACCTCGGTCGTCCCGTCGGCGATCAAGCCCGCTACGACGAGGGCCGCTCCGCCACGCAGATCGGGCGAGGTAACCTGTGCGCCCGAGAAGCCCTTGACGCCATGAATCATGGCATGATGGCTCTCGATACGAATGTCGGCACCCATGCGCACCAGCTCAGAGGCAAACATAAAGCGATTCTCGAAGATGTTCTCGGTAATAACGGAGCTGCCGTCGGAGAGGGCGGAGAGCACCATAATCTGCGCCTGCATGTCGGTCGGGAAGCCGGGGAACGGAAGCGTCTGGATGTCGACCGGCTTGAGATGCTCAGCACGGTTCACATGGACGCCATCCTCGACGCGCTCGCAGTCGATACCCATGAGCTCCATCTTCTTGAGCACCATGCCCAAGTGAATGGGACAAAAGCCCGTGACATCGACACCGCGATCGTCTGCCATCAACGCACCGGCGACGATAAAGGTACCGGCCTCGATGCGGTCACCCACTACGCGATGGGTAACAGGATGCAGCTCTTCCACGCCCTCGATGGTCACGACAGGCGTACCGGCGCCAACAATCTTGGCGCCCATTTCGTTGAGCATGTTGGCGAGATCGACGATCTCGGGCTCGCGGGCGGCATTGTCGATAACCGTGGTGCCCTGCGCGCGCACGGAGGCCATGATGAGGTTCTCGGTCGCACCGACGCTGGCGAACTCGAGCGTGACGGTGGTGCCGCGCAGGCCCTGAGGCGCGCTGGCGTTGATATAGCCGTGGGCGGTATCAAACTCGACGCCCAGGGCCTCAAGACCAAGAATGTGCATATCGATCTTGCGAGCACCCAGGTTGCAGCCGCCCGGCATGGCAATTTTGGCGCGATGGAAGCGGCCCAGCAGGGGTCCCATGACGGCGGTGGAAGCGCGCATCTTGGCAACGAGCTCGTAGGGGGCCTCCCATGAATCGACCTGAGAGGTATCAATCTCGAGCGTGTGCTCGTCGAGAACATCGATCGTAGCGCCCATGCCCTTGAGCACCTTGCCCATCACGTGGACATCGGAAATATCGGGCACGTTCTGCAGCGTCGTCTTGCCCGGCGCCAGAAGCGTTGCCGCCATGAGTTTGAGCGCGGAGTTCTTGGCGCCCGAGACGGGCACGGAGCCTCCGATGGCGTGGCCACCCTCAACGCGGATAATATCCAAGGTCTACCCTTTCAAAAAGCATGCCCGGGGTGGCTGGGCCATCCCGGGCATGATGTGTTCGCAAATGGTCGAACGCTAAATCGTTTGACTATTGGGCAAGCTTGAGCTTACACCATGCGATTTCATTATAGAGGTAGGCGCGGCGTGCATCATCCTCCGACAAATTACCCAGCTTCTCTTCAAAACCTTGAATATCAGCTTTAAGCTTGTCGGCATCGACGGTCGCCAAATCGCAAGCGCGCTCGGCGAGAACGGTCACGACATCGTCCGCAACCTGGGCATAGCCGCCGGCCACGGCAAACGTGTGGTCGACAGTGCCCATGGCCTTATCGGAAACGCGAACGTAACCGCGGTCGATCGTGCAGATCTCGCTGGAGTGAGCAGGCAGGACGCCAAACTCGCCATCCGTGGACGGAATCGACACAAACGCAGCGTCGCCCTCATAGGCGCAGCTCACGGGGCACACGATGCGGATACGCATAACCTACTTCTCCCCCATCTTGCGGGCGCGCTCGCGCACGTCCTCAATCGTGGAAGCATAGCGGAAAGCCTGCTCGGGCAGGTCATCGGCCTTGCCGTCGACAATCTCGGCGAAAGAGCGGACGGTATCCTCGACGCGGACGTAGACACCGGGGTTACCGGTGAACTTCTCGGCGACGTGGAAGGACTGCGAGAGGAACTGCTGAATCTTACGGGCACGGTTGACCGTAAGGCGCTGCTCCTCGGACAGCTCGTCCATACCCAGAATGGCGATGATGTCCTGAAGGTCGGAGTACTCCTGCAGGAGCTCCTGGACCTTGACGGCGACACGGTAGTGCTCCTCGCCGACGATCGAGGGATCGAGAGCGTCGGAGGAAGACGCGAGCGGGTCGATAGCCGGGAACAGGCCGAGCGACGAAATGCTACGCGAAAGAACCGTGGTGGCGTCGAGGTGCGTAAACGTCGTGGCAGGCGCCGGGTCGGTCAGGTCGTCTGCGGGGACGTAGACAGCCTGGACGGAGGTAATGGAGCCCGTCTTGGTCGAGGTAATGCGCTCCTGGAGGTCGCCCATCTCGGTTGCCAGCGTGGGCTGGTAACCAACGGCGGACGGCATACGGCCCAGCAGTGCGGAAACCTCGGAACCCGCCTGGGAGAAGCGGAAGATGTTGTCGATGAACAGCAGAACGTCCTGGCCGCGATCGCGGAAGTACTCAGCGGTGGTAAGGCCGGCCAGACCGATGCGCAGACGCGCTCCGGGCGGCTCGTTCATCTGACCATAGACCAAGCAGGTCTTGTCGATAACGCCAGACTCGCTCATCTCGAGGAAGAGGTCGGTGCCCTCGCGGGTACGCTCGCCGACGCCGGTGAACACCGAGGTGCCGCCGTGCTCCTGGGCGAGGTTGTTGATGAGCTCCTGAATCAGAACGGTCTTGCCGACGCCGGCGCCGCCGAACAGGCCCGTCTTGCCGCCACGGATGTAGGGCTCGAGCAGGTCGACGGCCTTGATGCCGGTCTCGAAGATCTCGGTCTTGGTGGTGAGCTCGTCGAAACGGGGCGCTGCATGGTGGATGGGGTAGAACTCCTCCACCTCGGGCATGGGCTTGCCGTCGACGGGCTTGCCCATAACGTTCCAAATTCGGCCGAGCGTCTTGGGGCCAACGGGCATCTTCATGGGCTCACCGGTATCGGTGGCGATGAGGCCGCGCTGCAGGCCGTCGGTCGAGGACATGGCGACCGTGCGGACGACGCCGCCCGGAAGCTGGCTCTCGACCTCGAGGATCGTGCTCAGATGACCGATCGGGGTCTCGGCCTCGACCGTGAGCGCGTTGTAGATCGGGGGCACCGCGCCGTCAAACTTGACGTCGACGACAGGGCCGATGATTCGCACGATGCGACCATCACCGGCAGTCGTCTTCTTGGTGGCTTCCTCGACCGCAAGCTTTACGGTGTTATTAGCCATTACTGTTCCTCCAATGCTGAGGCTCCGCCGACGATCTCGTTAATCTCGGTCGTGATCGAAGCCTGGCGCACGCGACTATACGTGCGGGTAAGGGTCGAGATGATCGCGGTGGCGTTTTCCGTCGCGGAGTGCATGGCCTTGCGGCGTGCACCCTGCTCGGCAGCCGCCGAATCAATCAGGGCCTGGTAGATGACCGTCAGGATATAAGACGGCACAAGCTTGCCGAGAACATGCTCGGGAGAGGGCACGAACTCGAACGTGGACGAGATGCGCTTAGGGGCGTCGGTCTCGTTCTTACGCGGACCGTGGGCCATAGCGATCATCTCGGGGTCGAGCGGCAACAGATGCTCGACGCGAAGCTCCTGATCCACGCGGTTCTTGGCGTGGTGGTAGACAAGCTCGACACGGTCAAGCTCACCGGCACGATACGCATCGCAGATATGAGAGGAGATCATGCGGGCCTGATTGAAATCGGGCTCAGAGGAGTTGCCCTCAAAGTGCATGACAACGTTTGCGCGGTCACGGAAATACGTGGCCGGCTTACGCCCGCACGCGATGATCTCGCACTCGATGCCATCGTTCGCCCAAGAAGCGGCGAGCTTTTCGGCCGTGCGCTCCACCGTCGTATTGAAACCGCCGGCAAGGCCGCGGTCCGAAGCAATGACGACAATCAGGCCACGCTTAACGCTCTCATGCTTCTGCAGCATGGGATCGGTGCCCGAACAGGAGGCGTCGCCGGCGACCGTCAACATGACGTCGGTCAGCGCCTCCTTATAGGGCTCGGCCTGCTTGGAGCGATCGAGGGCACGACGGATCTTGGCCGTAGAGACCATCTCCATCGTGCGCGTGATCTGCTTGGTCGTGGTAACCGAGGAGATTCGCTTCTTAATGTCGCGAAGGTTGGCCATGGGGCTTAGTTCTCCTCTGATCCAGAAACATCCGAATGGTGCTTGGCCATGAACTGCTGCTTGAAGTCGCCGATGACGCGCAAGAGCTCAGCCTTGGTGTCATCATCGATCTTCTTGGCGCGAACCTTGTCGAGCAGCGAACCAAAGCCATTGTCCATGTACTCGATGAGCTCGGCACGGAAGGGCAGCACGTCGGCGATCTCCAGGTCATCCAGGAAGCCCTCGTTGCCAGCGAACAGCGTAACGATCTGCTCGCCAACCTCAAACGGCTTGTAACGCGGCTGCTTCAGGAGCTCGGTCATGCGAGCACCATGGGTCAGCTGCTTCTGAGTAGCCTCGTCGAGGTCGGAGCCGAACTGCGTAAAGCCAGCGAGCTCCTGATAGGAAGCGAGGTCCAGACGGAGGTTGCCGGCGACCTGCTTCATGGCCTTGGTCTGCGCATCGCCACCGACGCGGGACACGGAGATGCCCACATCGACTGCCGGGCGCTGACCCTGGAAGAAGAGCTCGGACTGCAGGTAGATCTGACCATCGGTAATGGAAATGACGTTGGTCGGAATGTAGGCCGAGACGTCGCCGTCCTGGGTCTCGATGATCGGCAGTGCCGTCATGGAGCCGTAACCGTTCTTCTTGGACATCTTGACGGCACGCTCGAGCAGACGAGAGTGCAGGTAGAAGATGTCGCCAGGATAGGCCTCGCGTCCGGGCGGACGATGCAGCGTCAGCGACATCTGACGGTAGGCCACAGCCTGCTTGGACAGGTCGTCGTAGATGACGAGCACGTGGCCGCCGGGGTTGGTCTCGCTGGCGGGCTTGCCGTCCTCGCCGTTGTACATGAAGAACTCGCCGATAGCGGCACCGGCCATAGGCGCGATGTACTGCATAGGGGCGGAATCGGCAGCGGTGGCCGAAACGATGATGGTGTAGTCGAGCGCACCGTGCTGAGCGAGGGTCTCGCGGATGTTGGCAACCGTGGAGGCCTTCTGGCCGATGGCGACATAGATGCAGACCATGCCCTTGCCGCGCTGGTTGAGGATAGCGTCGATGGCGATGGCGGTCTTACCGGTCTTACGGTCGCCGATGATGAGCTCACGCTGGCCGCGGCCGATAGGCACCATGGAGTCGATAGCGAGCAGACCGGTCTGAACCGGCTCGCACACCGGGGTACGGTCGATGACGCCGGGGGCCTTGAACTCGATAGGACGACGATGCGTGGCGACAATGTCACCCAAACCGTCGATAGGTTGGCCGAGTGGATTGACGACGCGGCCGAGCATGGCACGGCTCACGGGAATATCCATAATGCGGCCAGTGGTGCGGCACTCGTCGCCTTCCTTGATGGAGTCGACGGCACCGAACAGAACGGCGCCGACCTCGTCACGGTCAAGGTTCTGGGCAAGGCCGAAGACGGTCTCACCGGTATCGGAGCTCTTGAACTCCAGAAGCTCGCCTGCCATGGCGCTCTTGAGGCCGGAGACGCGCGCGATGCCGTCGCCTACCTCGTCGACCGTTGAAACCTCATGCGTATCGACCGTCGCGGAGAGGCTCGTGAGCTGCTCCTGCAGTTTCTTGGCGATATCCTGGGCATTGAGGGTTTCAGACATTAGGCTTCACCTCCGTACGAATTAGCAGAGTTTGCGAGGGTCTCCTGCGCGATGCGCAGCTGCGTCTTGACGGAAATGTCACGACGCTCGCCGCGGGCCTCGAGCACCAGGCCGCCCACGATAGACGGGTCGACCTGCTCGATAAGGAATACCTTGCGGCCGAAGTCCTGCTCGCATTTCTTAGTGATGGTTTGACGCAGCTCGTCGTCGAGCGGGATCGCCGTGGTGACGGTCACGCCCACTACATCCTCGTCTTCCTCGGCAACATACTTAAAGGCAGCTGCCACCTTGGGAAGAAGGTCGAGCTGGTCGCGCTTGGACATGGTGTCGAGCACGGCGATGATCTCGGGGCTGGCGCTAGCCAGGCGCTCGATCATCTCGAGGTCCTCGAACACATGGTTCTCGGCCTTAGCGGCTTCCAGAAGGGAGCGCGCGTAGGTCTCGAGCACCTTGTCCTGATAGCGGCTAGTCGGCATTCAGGCTACCTGCTTCCTGGATGTAGCGCTCGATGAGCTTCTTCTGCTCGGACTCGTCCTCGAGTGCCTCGCCCACGATCTTGGTGGCGACGGCAACGGACAGGTCGGCGATGGAGCTCGCGGCACCGGCGTAGATGGACTTGCGCTCGTCCTCGACGGTCGTATGGGCCTTGGCGATGATCTCCTCGGCCTCCTTGTGAGCAGCCTCGATGATACGGGCGCGCTCGGACTCGGCGTCCTTACGGGCCTCGAGAACGATGTCGGCAGCCTGACGACGGGCGTCGGTGACGATCGAGTCGGACTCAGCGCGCTTGGCGATAGCCTCCTGCTTGGTCTTCTCGGCCTCGTCGAGGCTCTCCTCGATCTTCTTGCCGCGCTCCTCCATGGTTTTCATGATGCCCGGCAGGGCGACCTTGGCCAGCACGATCCAGATAATCAGGAAAGCGATAAGCGCCGGGATGAACTCCGCCATCTTAGGGATGAGGATGTCCGCACCGGCAGCGCCGTCCTCGGCGAACGCGGAAACCGGCATGAGCAGCGCGGCCGCAGACGCGGAGAGTGCGATCGCGCTCTTCTGGGATGAAAGATTCATACTTGACGCTCCGTGCTATTTAACGATCAGCGCGACAACGAAGCCGATCAGAGCCAGAGCCTCGCCGAAGGCGGAGCCCATGATGAAGACGGTGAACACGCGGCCCTGGACCTCAGGCTGACGGGCCATAGCCCCCGTAGCACCCAGAGCAGACAGGCCGATAGCAAGACCAGCGCCGATAACACCGAGACCGTAACCGATAACTCCCACGATTCCTCCTTTGTCGTGCGTGTCTTATTTCACGCAGGATAACCTTTTTATAACTGCCGGGCTCCATGGGTAGGGCGCCGGCGGTTTAACGAATTGCTTACCTTTAAGGCGCGAGCGGAAGACTACTCCTCCTCCGCGACCTCCTCTGCCTCGGAGACATACACGGCGGTAAGGACCGTGAAGACGTAAGCCTGGATGGCGCCGACCACAAGCTCGATCGCATAGATCAGGATGAGGATGGCAAGCCAGGCAAGCGAAGGCAGGGCGCCGACGGCGTGGGCCGCGGAAACCTGCTGAAGCAGCGGCTGCATGAACATGCTCGCCATGATGGCGAATGAGCCCATGACCACGTGTCCTGCGAACATGTTGCAGAACAGACGGACGGCGAGCGTGATGAGGCGCAGGAAGGTCGAGAAAAGCTCGACGACCCACACGAGCACGTTCATCGGGAAGCTCACGCCTTGCGGGGCGAGGCTCTTGATGTAGCCGATCACGCCGTGAGCCTTGCATCCGTAGTAGATGAAGTACACGAAGGCGAAAATGGCGAGTGCGGCGGTGGAGCCGATTGCACCGGTGCCGGGCTTCATTCCCGGGATCAGGCCGATCATGTTATTGATCAGGATGAACAGGAAAAGCGAGCACAGGAACGGGAAGTGCTTCTTCCAGTTCTCACCCACGACGCCCTTGCCGATATCGTTCTCGACGTACTCGATGATGTACTCGAAACCGTTGACGAAGAAGCCCTTGGGAACCAGGGTCTGCTTCTTCTTGAACACGGCCAGGACGATCAGGAGCACGATCGTGGAGACGATCAGCCAAAACGAGTACTGCGTGATGCCGCAACTCAGATCGCCCACGACAGGGGTGGAGCTGAACTCGCTGACCAGATGATTAATCTCATCAGGCAGCTTTTCAAAAATTTCCACGACTTACCTTTCGACCTCATGAGGATCTCGCAGCGCCTTGGCGACGCGAACCGTGCAGGCGGCCATAAAGGCCACGAAGCCGATCGCCTCGCCCAGGAGGAACATGCGAAATGCCTCTCCGAACAACGCAAACACAACCAAGGTAAAGACAAGCAACGCGATCGCCGAGACCGCGAGACTCACCATGCCCTTGAGCATGTCCGCATTCTGTTTATCGTCAAGAACCGGCTTGAGCGTAAAGACAAAGGGGAGAAAGGCGACCGCGCCCGCGATGGCGCCTGCGACGATAGCGAGCAGATCGGCTATCTGAAACACTGGCGTCCTCACTTTCCTTTTTAACGCTTCCCAGAACAGTTCCCGCCAAACATTGGTGACTATTGTACGAGCCAATCGCTAAAGTACAACCGAAAAAGCATCGGTTAATACGCAGCTGTACGTTTTCTTAAGACCTTCTTTATCCCGCAGGTAGGTAATACGTTTTTCTCGAACCCCTCAGGGCTAAACGTCCGTTAACAGGAGTGCGCGTGGACGTCTTTTGCTCGCCCGCACGCACCATTTCTTCGTATTTGTGACCGCAGCCGACAAGGCCCGACGACTAGAGCGTGCCGTAGATGCGGTCGCCGGCGTCGCCCAGGCCGGGAACGATGTAGGCGGCCTCGTTGAGACGGTCATCGATGGCGCACGTATAAATATGTACGTCGGGGTCCTTTTCGGTCAGCGACTTGAGGCCCTCGGGGGCCGCGACGATGCACAGCATGCGGATGTCCTTGACACCACGCTCGCGCAGGTAGCTGATAGCCATCTCGGCTGAGCCACCCGTGGCCAGCATGGGGTCGACAACCAGGCAAATGCGCTGGTCGATATCCTTGGGCATCTTGCAGTAATACTCATGCGGCTCGTGGGTAACCTCGTCGCGCTCCATGCCGATATGGCCCACGCGAGCGGAGGGCACCAGGTCGAGGATACCGTCGACCATACCAAGGCCTGCACGCAGGATGGGAACGACGGCGAGCTTCTTGCCGGCGAGCTGCTTAAACGTTGCGGTGGTGATGGGGGTCTCGACCTCGACGTCTTCCATGGGCAGGTCGCGCATGGCCTCGTAGCCGTCAAAAAGCGCGAGCTCGCGCACGAGCTGGCGGAACTGGTTGGTGCCGGTGTTTTTGTCGCGCAGGATCGACAGCTTGTGCTGAACGAGCGGGTGATCAACAAGCGTCACACGGGACGCATCACAGGTGACGGTCATGGGTTGATTGCCCCTTTCGTTGCGGCCGCAAAACGGCCTTGCTGACAAGGCGCGCAGCAATGTTGCCGCCGCACGCCATGCATTAGTTTAGCGGTTTGTTGTATCGAGCAGCCCATCGCAGCCCTACTGTGCGGTACTGAGCGAGCGCCTGACTGCATCACACCAGCCCGCAAGGTTTTGTTCGCGGCGCTCGGCGGACATGTGGGGAAGGAAGGTCCTAACGATCTGGGCATTTTGCTCCAGCTCTTCCAGGTCTTCCCAATAGCCGACGGCAAGACCCGCCAAGTACGCGGCACCGATTGCCGTGGTCTCCACCGTCTCGCATTGCAGCACGGGGATATCCAGCAGGTCGGCCTGGAATTGCATGATGAACTCGTTGCGCGAGGCACCGCCATCGACAGACAGGCGCTCGATCGAAAGCCCCACGTCCTGCTCCATGGCGCGCAGCACGTCGTAGCTCTGATATGCCATGGATTCGCAGGCGGCACGTACGATGGTCGCACGGCTCGAGGCGCCGGTCAGACCGCACACGATACCGCGGGCATGCGGGTCCCACCAGGGAGCACCCAAACCCGCAAAGGCGGGAACGAAGTAGCAGCCCTCGTTGTCGCTAATCGAAGCAGCGAGTTGTGCCGACTCGCTCACGCTCGAGATGATGCCCATGTTGTTGCGAAGCCAGTTCATCGTTGAGCCGGCGGCAAAAATAGAGCCCTCGAGCGCATAGCTGACTTTGCCGTCCGCAGCGATACCGATGGTGGAGACCAGGCCATTCTTGGATTCGACGATCTCGTCGCCGGTGTTCATGAGCATAAAGCAACCCGTGCCATAGGTGTTTTTGGTCTGGCCGGGATGGAAGCAGCAGTGGCCGAATAGCGACGCCTGCTGGTCGCCCGCCACGCCCATGATGGGTGGCATGTTGGTCATGATGTCGCTCGCGACGCGGCCGTAATCGCCCGAGCTCCAACGAACCTCGGGCATCATGGAACGCGGGACGTCGAAAAGCGCCAGCAGATCGTCGTCCCAATCGAGCGCATGGATATTAAAGAGCGCGGTGCGGCTGGCATTGGTGTAGTCGGTAGCAAAGACCTGACCGCCGGTGAGATTGTAGGTGAGCCACGTGTCGATGGTGCCGAACATAAGGTCGCCCGCCGCGGCGCTCTCACGCGCGCCGTCGACGTTATCGAGAATCCACTGCACCTTGGAGGCCGAGAAATACGGGTCGAGCGTAAGCCCCGTGCGGGAGCGCACCAGCTCTTCTGCGCCCTGCTCGACCAGCTCGTCGATCAGAGGTGCGGTGCGACGGCATTGCCACACGATGGCGTTATAGATAGGTTGGCCGCTTATGCGGTCCCACACCACCGTGGTCTCGCGCTGGTTGGAGATACCGATGGCGGCAATGCGGTCAGAATGGATGCCGCTCTTAAACTGGACCTCCATCATGACGGCGATCTGGCTGGCAAGCACCGCCATGGGGTCTTGCTCTACCCAACCGGGACGCGGAAAACTGGTTTTGACGCTGCGACGTGCCTGCGCGACGATGCATCCGTACTCGTCGACGATGGTCGCAAGTACCGAGGTGGTGCCGCAGTCGAGCGCCATGATGTAGGAACCGCCAAAGTTAAACGAGGCATCTTCCATGCCCAGGCTGCCCAGATTCAACGACATCGCTTACACCTTTCTATTGCATCGGGTCGGACAGGACCCGTTCGATCTCTGATGCGGGAAGTACGCCTTGGCGCAGGATCTGGAGCCCGCCGTGCTGGAACGACACGATGGTCGAGGCGTCGCGACACGGGGTCTCACCGGCGTCGACGGCAACATCGACCCCCTCCAGGATGCGACCCTCGACGGCGGCAAAGCTTGCCGGCGAGGGCGCGCCGTGCGTATTGGCGCTCGTGCAGGCAAGGGGACTGCCACAGGCGCGGATGAGCGCCTGGACCACGGGAGAGGCCGAAGCGCGCAGGGCCACGGTGTCGTCGGCAGCGCGCATAAAGGTCGGCACGCAGGGGGCTGCCTTAATCACGATAGTCAGGGCGCCCGGCCAGCATCGTCGGGCAAGCACACGAGCCTCTTCCGGGATATCCACGCCATAGCGATCGAGCGCCTCGGCATCATCGACCAGCCAGGCAACCGTTTGGGTGAGCTCGCGCTGCTTAAGGGTAAAGATACGACGATAGCCGGTACCGAGCGCGGGGACCGCGGCGCCGTTGACGGTGGCCTGCGGATCGCGCGGCCACGATGGGAATTCGCTTGTATCTTGAGGCACGGCGTCCGAAAAGGCGTTGACCGCCACAGCGACACCATAGACGGTCTCGGTCGGGATCAGGGCCAGACCGCCACAGCCGAGCACCTCGGCCGTACGCTCGACGGCAAGCCGATGCGGCTCCCGCGCTCCCTCGTATACCCGATAGACCGTCTGCATGTGTATGCCAGCCCCTTACGCTCTGGTGCAAGTTTGTTTACTGTGGGGCATTCTCGCACGAAACGTTCAATCTATTTGCCCAGAGCGCATGTTGGTTTGGTGAGCGGCTCTAGCAGTCGGTGAAAGTGAGGGGGTTATTGGACTGCGACGAACTTCTTTGGCCTGCCGGCGTGGCGTTCTTGGGCGGCGTAGCGCTCGATGCTGTCTATCGTTATCATCCGACGGCCGTCGACGAGTTCAACATCGAGCTTTCCGGCTTTGACCAGCGCGGTGATCCGCGGAGCGGAGACTTTGAGGTCCAGCGCTGCGTCTTTAAATGTTCGGCACGCCGCTTCCCGAGCGTCCTCGTGGTCAATTTCGACTGAAAGGGCCACGACCTCGGCCGAGCGTTCGTACCCTGCCGGAGTCAAACCGTTGTTGAGATCGTCGGCCAAAAACGCCATCAGCGCCTCGGTGGCATGGGCAATCGCTTCTTCGCGCGTATCCCCATCGGCAAAGGCGCCGGGAATCTGCGGGAAGCTGGCGCAGTAACCGTCGTCTTCTTTTATGAGAACGCAGTCATAGGTAAATCGTTGTTTCATCATGACCCCCTCGGCTACCATCCAGCTTGCCGGCGAATGCTTGCCCACGTGCCCTTCTTTGGTCGATCACCACCCGAGCCGTTCACGGTGACAACACGGTCACCAGAAACATACTTAGCATGACTACCGACTTGCGCGACCTTCACGAATCCATCGTGCTTGAGTAGGGCAATGATTTCCCGAAAGGTAGGAGGTTGCATGGGCCGACCTCTTTCAGCCGTCCTAATTATAAACTACTTTATAATTTTTGCTAACCAGTTAATAAATATTACTGGCGTTGTTTGGGCTCGGTGACGATGGCCCGAACGATGCGGGGGCGATCGGTGAGATCGCGGACGATGCGCACATCCGAAAGGCCCGCCTGGCGACAGAGTTCGGCGGCGGCGTCGAGGGCGCCCTCGTAGAGCTCGCAGGCAAAGAGTCCGCCGGCACGCAGCATATAGGGTGCCGCATTGAGCAGGCGGCGGAAGATATCAAGGCCATCGGCGCCGCCCTCGAGCGCCAAATCGGGCTCGAAGTCCTTGACCTCGTGCGGCAGCGAGCGCATGACATCGGTGGGGATGTAGGGCGGGTTGGAGACGAGTACGTCAAAGGTGCCCCACTCTTCGCGGGGAATGGAGCTCACCAGGTTCGTGAGGCTAAAGGCGACGTCGTCGGACGCGAGACCAAGCGCATCGCGGTTTTTGGTAGCAAGGTCGATGGCGCGCGGCTCGATATCGGTAGCGGTGCAGGTAACGTGGCCGCGGCGCTCCCAAGCAAGAGAGAGCGAGATGCAGCCCGTGCCGCAACCGACCTCGAGAACGCGGGCAGTGCGGGGCTCGACCGGAGCGGGCGCGGCGGCATCCTCCGACAGAGACGCCTCGTGGTCGGCGCCTTCGATGGCGATGCCGTATTCGTCGAGCTCGGGCTCAGCGGCCTCCTCGGCCTCAGTCTCTGCCGCCTGCGAAGCGGCTTGCTCGGCCTCGCGATCGGCAAGCTCCTCGGCATAGGCGCGGCTACCGAGCACGTCGCTACCCAGCGCAGCCTCATCGGCGGCCGTCAGGTTAGCGGCACGGCGCTCGGCGGTCGCGCGCTCGTCTGCCAGCGCGGCCTCGGCTTTGCGGGCCTCTTCAACCTCATCGTTCCAAGGCAGCTCAACACGCTGACGGGCAGCAGCCTCGGGGCTCAGCACCTCGGCATCCAGATAATTGAGGACTTCCTCGACGAGCATCTCGGTCTCGGGGCGCGGAATGAGCACACCGGGGGCGCACGCGACGTCGATCATGCGAAACTGCGTGCTGCCCGTGATGTATTGCAGCGGCTCGCCCTTAGCGCGGCGGACAACGGCCGCGTGCATGGTCTCGAGCTGGGCCGCGTTAAGCGTCTCGTCCATGCGCATATATAGGTCAATGCGCGCCAGGCCCGTGGCGGCGCACAGCAGCCACTCGGCAGAAAGACGGGGGTGCTCCTCGCCGCGCTCGGCCAGGTACTCCTTGGTCCACTCGAGACAACGCTTGATGGTCCAAATCTCGTTTGCCATGGGGCCCTCCCCTCTTAAGCGCCGGACGGCGCGCGAATGTCGGAGCAGATTGTAAGCGAGGCCAGCGCTTGGCAAGGGGCGATTAAAGGCGATTATCGAGAATCAGCCCAGAATTTTGCTTGGAGCCTGCCTAGAGTGTTCATTCGTCGACGTCTAAATCTGCATCCGTCAAGCTTTTGGCAAGGTTGCCCCAAAACTGACCAATATCTAACCAAGAACTTGCCACATCGCTTGACGCACGACACGCCAAAACTCGCCCCACGACTTCTCGAACGATAATTTAAGCATTATTTTCGGCGATAGACGCATGCCGATCATTGCTTTGCGCAGGTGAACGGCTCAATAACTATCAAAGCAGATTGAATAACATCCCAAAGCAATGTACCCAACCTAGTCGTTGGACGTTCTTGTTTGACTAGTCATTTAAGAACGTCCCCAACGACTACTCATTTAAGTCTGTCCCCAATGAGTGCCCCACATCCGGGGCAAGGCAACGCCGCAGGTAGAGGACGGACAGCGAGCGACGTCCAGAGCGAACAAGTTGGCATGAAAAAGGCGAGGCATAGACCTTCTGGTCATGCCTCGCCTTTTGAATGACAAATTGTCGCTCTGGGCGGCGCGCAGCGTCGAGCCGTTACGCGGTTTGGTAAAACCGCGTAACCTAAACTGCTTGTGCCAGCTTCTCGGCTCGCTCGGCGGCGGCGAGTGCCTCGATGACGGTGCCGAGCTGGTCGCCCAGAAGGACGCCGTTGTAGGTGGAGTTGAAGCCGATGCGGTGATCGGTCACGCGGTCCTGGGGCTGGTTGTAGGTACGGATCTTCTCGGAACGGTTGCCGTGGCCGATCTGGCTCTGGCGCTCGGCACCGAGCTCTGCCTGCTGCTTCTCGAGCTCCATCTCGTACAGACGGGCGCGCAGCATCTGCATGCAGACTTCGCGGTTCTGGATCTGGGAGCGCTGTTCCTGCGACTGCACCACGGTGTTGGTGGGCAGGTGGGTGATGCGCACGGCGGAATAAGTGGTGTTAACGCACTGACCGCCAGGACCGGAGGCGCAGTAGGTGTCGATGCGCAGGTCGGACTGGTTGATCTGGACGTCGATCTCCTCGGCCTCGGGAAGTACGGCGACGGTCGCCGTGGAGGTCTGGATACGGCCCTGGGACTCGGTCTTGGGAACGCGCTGGACGCGGTGCACGCCGGACTCGAACTTCATGACGGAGTAGACGCGGTCGCCCTCGACCTTGAACTCGATGGACTTAAAGCCGCCGGCCTCGCTGGGGCTGGAGTCGAGCACGGTGGTCTTCCAGCCGCGCGACTCGCAGAAGCGCTGATACATCTTGTACAGGTCGCCGGCGAAGATGGCCGCCTCGTCGCCACCGGCGGCGGAGCGAATCTCGACGATGGTGTTCTTGTCGTCGTTGGGGTCGCTCGGGATGAGCATGTACTTGATGTCTTCCTCGAGCTGGGGAAGCTTGGCCTCGTTTTCGGAGATGTCCATCTGGAGCATCTCCTTCTCATCGGCATCGGTAGTATCGTGGAGCATTTCCTTGGCAGCCTCGATGTCATCGAGCGCGCCGATGTACTCGCGCGAGGCAGCGATGAGGTCGGACTGGTGCGCGTACTCCTTGTTGAGACGCGTGAACTCCTTGATATCGGAGGCGACGGCTGGGTCGGAAAGCTTCTTCTCGAGCTCCTCGTAGGCCTTGATGATCTTTTCGAGCTTGTCGCGCATGACGGACTCCTTTTATATGCGTGAAGGTGAAAATCGGCAGAATTGATGGGGCGCGGGGCGCCGCTGCGGGGGTAAAGCCCGGCTAGAACATGTCGATCTTCAGATACATGCGCATCCCTTCGCGTGTGGGGTACATAGTTGCGGTCTAACCCATACATGATAGCGTGCGCAGGCAAACCTGCATACAACCCGCACGGAATCCGACAAAGGGAGAGTCCCTTTGTCGGATTCTAGAGCGTATGGAGCAGGGCGATGAGGAAGCGAACACCCTGGAGGTAGGCGCGGCGGGTGATGCGCTCGTTGGTGCCGTGGACGCCGCGGTCGCACTCGTCATCGTCGACCACAAACGCCGAAAAACGAATGCATTCGGAGCAAATGTGCTGGTAGTTGGCAGCGTCGGTCGCGCCGATCACGGTCGAGGGGACAATCGCCAACGGCTCGGATGATCCGTTTTCCTCCGTCCCCTTTGGATCGCAGAAATAGCGGGCGGCGATGGAGCGAACCGCCTCGAGGCCGGGACCACCGATGCGCGGGGACGGCGAGGGCTCGGAGCTGCCGGGGCCCAGCTCCACTTCGACACGACCGGCAAGGTCCGCCCCGGCAACCGCCTCACGGCAGCGCGCCACAACGTCGGCCACGCTCGTGCCCTCGAGCATGCGGAAGTTAATGTTGGCCCACATATCCTGCGGCATCACGTTGGCGCCGGCGCTGCCTCCCTCGATCTGCGTGGGCGCGCAGGTGGTCGTCACCAGCGGATAGAGCTTCTTGCTGGCGAGGCAATCGCGGACAATGGCGCCCCCGTTGGCGGCAATCTCATCCGCCGTGTAGAGCCCCAGCTCGACAAGCTGCGCGGCAAGCAGATCGGTCACGCGCGTCGGCCACTCGATATCGCAGATTGCGGCGATGGCACGGCTGAGCACCTCGAGCGACGTGCCGCCGTAGGGGTTAGACGAATGCCCGCCCGCGCTCTTCGTCTTGAGCACGATATCGGCATAGCCCTTTTCGGCCAGGTCGGCATGCATAAGCCAGCCCTCGCCCGCGCCGTACTCGGCAGCCGGAACGATGCGGTAGTCGCCCTCGTCGATCAGGAACTCGAGCTCAACACCGCGCTCCTCGAGCACGCGGCCGATAGCTCCAGCGCCGTACTGCGTGGTTTCCTCGTCCTGGCCAAAGGCGAGCAACAGCGAACGCTTGTGCTCCCAACCGTGCGCCAATGCATACTCAACCGCCTCGAGAATGCCTGCGACCTGATCCTTCATGTCGATAGCGCCGCGGCCCCAAATGTAGGTGTCGTCCACGTGCCCGCTAAAGGGGGCGTGCGTCCAGTCGGCCTCGGTACCCGGCACCACGGGGACCACGTCCATGTGGCCCATGAGCATAACGGGATTGAGAGCAGGGTCGGAGCCGACAAGCGTCACCAACAGCGAGTGGTCGATAAGCTCGACCTCGCCCGCCGCAAACACGCGCGGCCAGGCCTGCTGCATATAGGCGCGCAGGTCGTCGAAGGGCTGCCAGTCCACCGCCTCGGCATCCATGCTCGAAATGGTCGGAAACGACAGCACGCGGCCCAAGCGCTCGCACGCGCTGACCTCGTCTATATTGGCAAAATCGTCCTCATGCGCAAAGAAGCGCCAAACCTCGGCCATGACATCCTTTCGATTGTGACGACAAAGGCCGCCCCACGGGAGCGGCCCTGCAACGTAAGCGTTTGCGGTCGGTTATTTGTCCTCGAGATAGCGAGAGAGGAACTCACGAGTGCGCTGGTGTTTGGGGTTGCCGAAGAGCTCGGCCGGCGCGGCATCCTCGAGCACCACGCCCTTGTCCATAAAGACCACGCGGTCGGACACCGTGCGGGCAAAGGCCATCTCGTGCGTGACGACGACCATGGTCATGCCGTCGGCGGCGAGCTTGCGCATGACCTCGAGCACCTCGCCCACGATCTCGGGGTCGAGCGCGGAGGTCGGCTCGTCGAACAGCATGATCTGCGGATTCATACATAGGGCACGAGCGATGGCCACGCGCTGTTTTTGACCACCGGACAGGCGGCCAACGGCGGCGTGCGCGAACTTTTCGAGTCCCACGCTCGTCAGATGCTCCATCGCGACCTTCTCGGCCTCGGCCTTGCTCATCTTTTTGAGCGTGACGGGCGCGAGCGTGCAGTTGTCGAGCACATCCATGTTGTTGAACAGGTTAAAGCCCTGGAACACCATGCCGATGTCCTCGCGCAATTTGTTGATGTTGCAGCGCTCGGCCGTGAGGTCCTGGCCGTGGAACCAGATGTGGCCCGCGTCCGGGGTCTCGAGCAGGTTGAGGCAGCGCAGGAAGGTCGATTTGCCCGAGCCCGAGGCGCCGATGATGGTGACAACCTCACCGGAATTGACGGACAGGTCGATGCCCTTGAGTACCTCGAGTGAGCCAAAGCTCTTGCGCAGGCCCTCGACGCGGATAAGCGGCTCTTGGTTTTGCACGGCTGCCGCAGTGCCGGTAGTGGCGGTATCTGCCATGATGATTCTCCTCGTCTTGCGCCTAGTTGGAGCTGGGCAGCGTGGCAGGGGCCTCGGCGCCCAGCTTTTTGCCAAAGGCTTCGAGCAGGCGGCTCGCCACGAGCGTCAGGATCAGGTAGACCACGAGCGCCACGCAGTAGACCTCCATCTGGCGGTAGTACACGCCGGCGACCGTGGTAGTAGCGTACATAAGGTCGAACACGCCGATGACCGAGAGCACCGACGAGTCCTTAATGTTGATGATGAGCTCGTTGGTGAGCGCCGGAATCGCGTTTTTAATGCCTTGGGGGAACACGACTTTGCGCATGGCCTGCCACTGCGACAGGCCCAGCGAGCGCGCTGCCTCGGCCTGGCCGGGATCGATGGACTCGATGCCGCCGCGCAGGACCTCCATCATGTAGGCGGTGGAGTTGAGCGAGATGGTGACGAGGCCGGCGGTGAAGGTACTCCAGATCTGGTTGGCCTGAGCGGTCTCGAAGCCCATGCCGCGCAAAACGGTAAAGCCCGCGTAATAGATGAGCAGGCCCTGGACCATCATGGGCGTGCCGCGCACGATGGTGGAGTAGATGGTCGCAAAGCCGCGGCCGATACTCTTAAAGAAGCGCACCAGGTCGTTGTCCACGCGGTCAAAGGTCTGAATACGCAGGAACACAAAGAGCAGCGCCAGGAAGAATGCGATGACGGTACCGAAGGTCGCAAGCGCGATGGTGATCTCGATACCGCGGATAAAGAAGTCGCCACTCTTGTAGGTCATGTAGACCAGGCTCGACAAAAAGTCGCTGGGGTTGGAATCCGAGACAATGCTCACCTGCACCAGGTCGATAAACGACATGACGCAGCGGTCGATAAAGAAGATCGCCGCGATAGCGACCACAACATAGCTACCCAGGCGCGCGCCGCGGCGGAAACGCTCGGATGCGAACGGCGACTTTTCGCGATAGTCACTCCAGTGCATAAGCTTGGTGACAAGCGCCGCTGCCGACACGACAATCCAGGCCCAAAGAATCGCCCAAAGGCAATCCTGGAAGATACCGGTGGGGGCTAAGAAGCTCAGCGGTGTGGGGTTGCGCTGGCTAAACGCCAGGCCGAGCGCCGCGATGACGCTCGTGCCCAGGTATACATAACGGTGGTCGGCCTTGATAAAGGAGGCCAGACGGTTGATGGCTTTCATGCTGCCTCCCTATGCCGGCTGACGGTCGAGGCACGCGTCCCACATTTGGTCGCGCTCCTCTTGGCTAATGCCCTTGAGTGTCTTGTCGATGAGCTTAAGCAGTTTGTCCGAGCCCTTGCGGCAACCGACATTTGCCGTGACCTCCTGCTTAAAGCCCTCGCCCTCGGCAAAGTGGATGGGGACGATACCGGGATTTTGGGCCATATAGCCCTTTTCGTTCTCAGTGTTGTAGGTCACGGCGTCGCACGTGCCCTGCAGCAGATTCGAGAACACCGTGGGGACCGAATCGACCGGGTTCTTGTGCACAACGCCCGGAATCTCGTCGATGACGGTATCGAGCATGGTGTCCTTTTGGCCGAGCACCGTGGCACCGCTGAAGTCGCTGAGCTTGGTGGCGTTTTGGTAGGGCGAGCCCTCTTTTACGAACAGGCCAAAGTAGCCAATGAAGTACGGGTCGGAAAAGCCGACGGACTCCTCGCGCTCGGGCGTGGCGCTCATGCCGGCGATGATGAGATCGATCTGGCCGTTGTTGAGCGAATCGATAAGGCCCGAGAAGCTCTGCTTGACGGCAACAGGCTCGCCGCCGAGGGCCTTGCAGACGATCTTGGCGATCTGCACGTCGTAGCCGTCGGCATAGGCGCCCTGCACATTGTCGATGGGGATGGTGTACTCACTGGCCTCGGAAACCTGCCAGTTGTACGGGGCGTAGGCCGCCTCCATGCCAATGCGGATCTTATCCTTGCCGATAACGGAATCGGACAGGTCATCGCGACCGCCGCCCGTCGTGGGCTGGACCACCTTGAGTGTGGACGGACGCTGGCAGCCGGCAAGCGCGCCGGCGACAACGGTTGCGCTCGCAGCGAGGGCGCTACCCAAAAAGATGCGACGGCTGCACACCGGCTGGGTATACGCGTCGCGCTGTAGTCGAGGTTGCATCTGATGCCTTTCCTATGTCGTTTTGCTGACAACAAGACAGGATAGTACGGCATCGGCACCGATGGGGCGTTCGCAGAAAATTTTCGAAGCAAAAGCCCCCTGCCGAGTGTGGCGGAGGGCATTCGCTGCGGAATGTGACAAAGGGACTGTCCCTTTGTCACATTTAGAGTAGGGGTAGTCGTTGGACGTTCTTAAACGACTAGTTGCTGGGGACAGTCCTTGCCGATTCGCCGGCTCGCCGGCCGGGTTGGCGAGGACTGTCCCTGGCGGCACTCATTTAAGTCTGTCCCCAATGAGTGATTATGACGGAAACGGCGACGCCGATGTTTTAACAATGCCAGCGAGCGCCACCCAGAGCGACAAGTTGGCATGGAAAAGGCAAGGCATAGACCTTCTGGTCATGCCTTGCCTTTTGAATGACAAATTGTCGCTCTGGGTGGCGCGCAGCGTCGACCGGTCCGTCGTTCGTTAGAACGGCGGAACCTCTAGAGCAGGGTAACGCTAAAGGAACGGGTGTCGGTAGCACCCGGCGCCAGCGTAATGGTGTCGACCTTGTGCTCAAAGACGTCGTCCTCGGTGTCCATGGTGGTGTGGCCGGTCCAAGGCTCGAGCGCCACAAACGGGGCGTCGTTGGCGGCAGACCACACGCCAATGTACTTAAAGCCCTCAAAGTCGATCTTGACGCCGTGGCCCGACTTGCGGCCGCGCAGCGTGAGCGTGGAGCCCGGAGTATCGGTGAACATGATGGCATCGTTATCGAAACTGCGGTGCGTGATGGGCAGCACGTCCGAGTTATCGGGAGCCTTGTAACTACCCTCGAACGTCATAAGACCGTCGGGCGTGATGACGGGGGCCTCATTAGTCCAAGCCTCGGTAAACGCCAGCTCGTAATCCTCGAACGCCTCGTCCTCGGCACCGGGAGCCGGTACGTTAAACGCGGGGTGGCCGCCCACCGAGAACGGCAGGTCCACGTCGCCGGTGTTGGTGACGGCAAAGGTCTGCGTGAGGGTGGCGTCGCCGGTCAAGGCATAGGTCATGCTGAGCTTAAAGTGGAACGGGAACGCCTTGAGCGACTCGGGCGTGTCGGTGATCTCGTACGTTACCGAGGAGCCGTCCTCCGAAACCTCGACCAGCTTGTGTTCGACGATGCGCGCGAGTCCGTGGCGCGGCATCTCGCAGGTGCCGGCCGCAGACGTCGCCGTGTTGTTGCGCAGCGAGCCCACAATGGGGAACAGGATGGGCGCATGCTTGCCCCAAAAGGCGGGGTCGCCCTGCCACAGATACTCGTTGCCGTTGAGGGCAAGGCTCGTGAGCTGGGCACCCATGGAATCGATGGCCGCGGTGAGGCCGCCGCGCTTGATGGTAGTGACGGTGGACATGCTACTTCCTCCAAAAGTAAACAACAGTGTTGAGGGCTATTGTCCCACTCTTGGCGGCAAGGAGAAGCGGCAGGCGCAGTTATTGAGCAATAGCGTAAAGGTCAAACCCGCCCTGCGGCGTGCTATCGACCGTATCGGGCGCCTGTGAATTAAAACTCACCGGAACCATGCGCTTTGAGGCACGGTAACGCGTGCCGTCGGTGGCGACGGGCGGCTCATCGACCGTGAGCTCGTAGTCGCCGGGCTTGAGCTCGATGCCGTCACCTTCGGAATTGACGTATTGGTACTCGTCGATTGCTTGTCCCTTGAGTGTGCGGCCCACGATATGGACGAGCATTTGGCTATCGCCGCGCGCGGTATCCCACGTCGCGCCGTCCTTAACCTCGACCGACACATGCACCGAGCGCGTGCGGCTGAGCGATTGTTCGACAGACATCTCGACCTTGGCGGCGTCTTGGCGCTGCTGCTCGACATGACCCCAGATGCTGCCGATCGCCGAGCAAGCGATGACGCCGGCCATGAAGGCGATGAGGATGGGGCCGAGCGGTGAGCGGCGGGCCGCGTCTTCCTCGCGAGCCAGGTTGGGGCGACGCGTGGGGGCGGGCGCCTGGGCACCCTGCGCGGGCACGTCGAGTATGCTGAAGGATGCCGTGCTGCCGGGGTCGATGGTGTGGCGCGGCTGCGGGGTCTTGGCCGGCGAGATGGACATGTCGGCTGGCTCACCCAGCGTGGCCGTGGCATCGGCCTTTGCCTCGTCGGCCTCGGCCTGGGCCCAGGCCTGCTCGAAGGTCAGGGGCTCGGCGGCATCGGAGGCGGCGTCAGGCTCGACAGCGGTATCGTTGCCGGTCTCGTCCTCGTCGCTCGACATGTCACACGGCGCGGGCTCGTCCCACTCTTCGTCCGGAGCCTCGCCCTCGCTATACCACCATTCAAAGTTATCGATATCCATACGGGGCGCCCCCTTGGCCTCGCAAATAAACACTTGCTAGCCTTATACCCCCAGATGGCACAGGAGCTCGCACGGAATGTGACAAAGGGACTGTCCCTTTGTCACACGACCAGACGTGAAAACATAGAAACTTGCAAATTTTGCAAGTTTATAAGATGCCACCCTAGAAACTTGCAGATTTTGCAAGTTTCTAAGAAATGGGCGTGGATGTGACAAAGGGATCGTCCCCTTGTCACATCTGAAGGACAACGGGGATTTGGATGCAGCAGAAGTCCTCTTGGTGGGACTCGTCGTAGCTCGTGGTATCGAGGTAGCAAAAGTCGAAAGCGTTGCCGATGGGCTGGAGCGCGTGCTTGTCCATGCAGGCCACGACGGCGCGAATGCCCTCGGGTTCGTACGGCATGCCCCAGCGGCTCATGCACAGGTATGTACCCTCGGGCAGCACCTCGACGCCAATCTCTGCCAGCTCGGCAGCGTCGCTCGGTAGCATTTCCTCGGCACCGCGCGGCAGCACGGCAAAGGAGCCAGCGCCGGCGATGGGGTCGTCGGAATGCAGCGCCTCACGACGCAGCATGGCGCCCCAGCCGCGCATGGGGCGCGTGCCCGTCAATGTGCGCATGCGCAGGATTGCCCGCATGAGCGTGGGGTGAAGCATCGAGCGGCCGCGCTCGATTTCGCCCGGAAACTCCTCAAAGACCACGTAGCGGCGCTCAAATTGCTTGAGCTCCGGCTTGCCCTCGCGCTCGCGCCAGTAAACTGCCTCGTCGTAAAAGCTCAGACGCTCCTGCACGCTCGCACGCTCGGCTTTGAGCCCGGCAATCTGCTCGTCGAGCGCCTGCACCCGCGAGCGCAGGTGGTCGGTCATCTCGCTAATGTCGAACGTCGAGGCTAGGCGGTCGATCTCATCGAGTTCGAGCCCTAGGTCGCGCAGCATGCAGATCAGACGCATGAGCGGGATCTGCGTGGGCGAATAGAAGCGGTAGCCTTTTTCGTTAACCACGGCGGGCTTAAACAGGCCGATCTTGTCGTAGTAGATGAGCGTTTGGCGCGAAACGTTAAACAGGCTCGCCATCTCGCTAATCGCATACATGCCCGTCTGCATAGGTCCTCCCGACACACCAAAGCCCGCCGCCCACGGGGGCAGCGGGCTCAAACACTACTCGTATCCTACCCTAAAGGCACCTACGACCAGCGCTTATAGTTTGCACATGACACGCCGACGGCCTCGAGCGCCTTGGCGGCGATGTGATGCACCGCGTCGTCGAGCGTGGCGGGGCCGTTGTAAAACGTGAGCATGGGCGGCATGAGCATGACGCCCGGTACGCGCGCCAGGCGCGCCATGTTGTCGACATGAATGGCGCTGAAGGGCGTCTCGCGCGCCATGAGCACCAGGCGGCGCTGCTCTTTCATCTGCACGTCGGCCGCGCGCAGCAACAGGTTTTCGCTGTAGCCGCTCGCGATGCCGGCGAGCGTCTTCATGGAGCAGGGCGCCACGATCATACCGTCAACCGGATAGGTACCGCTTGCGATGGCGGCGCCGATATTTTTATTGTCGTAGACCACATCGGCGTGCGCGGCAAACTCGTCGAGCGTCATGCCGAGCTCCTGCTCGATGGTGATCTCTCCCCCGCGCGTGACGACAAGCGCCGACTCGGCACCGGCCTGACGCAGGCATTTGAGGCACTCAAGACCCAGCGCGGCACCGCTGGCGCCAGACACGCCAACGACAATGCGACGGGGACGGACAGAAGGCTCAGGCATGACAACTCCTTGACTACTTGGTAGGGCTTACCAGCAACAACAAAATGGCGGCTATAGGTCGGGCAATGTCAGCGAGCGCGCGCCTGGCGAGACAAGGTGCCCCGAAACAAGAAGGCATAGGGCTTATGCCCATGCCTTCGCAGCTGAGGGGCAGATTGTCCGCCAGGCGCGGGCGCAGCGTCGACCGGTGCGGCGTTTGTTAAAACGCCGCAATCTCCCTAGCCCATTTGTCCTTATCGATCTCCATGAACTGCGAGCGGATGAAATTCTTCTTGAGGTCGAACGGGACCGTGCAGTCGAAGATGGCCTTGCAGGCAATGCCGTGCTCGCGGATCGTGGGGTCGAACGCGGGGTCGTTGGACGGATCGAGCACGTGGCAGTGGCAGCCGGGGATGGTGATGAGGTCCACGTCGGCCTGGAAGCGCGTGGTCATGGCCCACATCACGTCGCTCATATCGAAGATGTCGACGTCCTCGTCAACAAGGATGACGTGCTTGAGCTCGGAGAATGCCGAGAAGGCGAGCATGGCGGCGTTGCGCTGACGGCCCTCGTCATTTTTGCTCGACTTCTTGAACTGCATGATGGCAACGAACTTGCCACCGCCACAGGGGGCAGCGTGGACGTTGAGCAGGCGGCCCGGGATAGCGGTCTCGACCATCTTGTAGATGGAAGCCTCGGTGGGGATGCCGGCCATGGACACGTGCTCGTGCGAAGGGCCGATGCAGCTCTCCATGATGGGGTTGACGCGCGTGGTGACGGCGGTGATCTTGATCACCGGGCAGACCTTGGCGCCACCGGTGTAGCCGGGGAACTCGGGCATGGCGTAGCCGTGGCCGTTGACGTCCTCGTTGATGGTCTCATCGTGCATGAGGTAGCCCTCGAGCACGTACTCGGCATTGGCGATGCACTTCTGCGGAACGGTGACGCAGTCGGCAAGCTCGACGGCGTGGCCGCGCAGGGCGCCGGCGATCTGCAGCTCGTTGAAGCCGAGCGGCGTGGTGGGAGCCTCGAAGCCGCAGCACATGTACACGGCGGGATCCAGGCCGATGGAAATGGAGATGGGCATGTCCTCGCCGCGCTGGCAGTACTCGTCAAAGAACGCGCCCAGGTGACGGCTGCCCGGGGTGATCCACATGGCAAGCTTGTCCTTGTCGACGCAGGAGAAGCGATGGATGGTCACGTCGGACTGGGAGCCGTCGGGGCTCGTGCCGTAGGCGAGGCCCATGGTGATGTAGGGGCCGCCGTCGACGGGCGTGTTGGTGGGAGCGGGAACGATCCTGCGCAGGTCAAAGCCCTCGTCGGTCGCCTTGTACACGACCTCCTGACAGTCGACGTGCGCACCCTCGGCGATCTGCTCGGGCGCGATCAAGTTCTCGAAGCGCTTGCCGATCTCGAGGCCCAGGTGCTCCTCGTCCAGGTCGAGCAGGGCGGCAACGCGTTTGCGGCTGGCAAGCATGCCGATGCAGACCTTAGCATCGTCAAAGCCCTTGACGTTGTTGAAGACCATCGCCGGACCCTCTTTGGTCGGACGCATAACGGTGCCGCCGGCGCCGACGTGACGATAGACACCCGAGACCTCGGCGTCCGGGTCGACCTGGGTGTCGGTCTCGAGCAGCTGGCCCGGCATCTCGCGCAAAAAGTCGAGTGCGGAGCGCAGGTCGTGGATCTGGGAAGCATCGGTAGTGGACATAGCGTGCTCCTTTCGGGAGAGTGCCCGGCGGCGGAAGTGCCGCCGGGCTGGGGAACATAGTGGGGCCACGGCGCTCATAGATAGAGCGCTCGGCCACTCGCAGCTCAAGCGTTCGGCTGCTTACAGCCCAAGCGCTCGACCGCTTACATCAGGCCAAAGAGGTGGAACCAGGCCGCCTCGACCAGCACGACGATAAAGACGACCGCGGTGAGGGGAATGCCCATGCGCATGGCCTCTTTGGAGGTGTAGCCGCCAGCGTCCTTGCCCTCGCCGATAAGGATCGGCAGGTTATGGAACGGCAGGATGTAGTGGATGTTGATAGACGTGAAGACGATGAGTGCCACGGCAAGCGGGCTCACGCTGGAGCCGGCCGCGAAGCTGATGAACGCCGGCACGCACACGCCGAGCACGGCCATGACCGAGCCCATGAACATGTGGATGATCATGGAGAGCGCGGCGACAAGCAGGGCGAACAGGAAGATGTTCTCGGGCACGGAACTGGGAAGCACCACGTCGGCGATCCAGGCGTTCATGCCGGTGGCGCCGCCCACGGAACCCACGGCCATGGCGGCCGTCAGGAACATGAGGGATTTGATGTCGACAGCGTTCCAGCTGGCGGGGGTGAGGACCTCGCCGATGATGGGCATGGCGAGGCAGACGCCGATGGCCAGGGTGACCCAGCCGATATAGTCGCCCGAGACGGTGAGCCACAGCGCGATGGCGATGACAAGCCACACGATGGTGCGAATCTCCTTGACGGAGAGCTTGCCGAGCGCGGCCTGCTTGGCCACGATCTGCTCGCGATCGTAGACGAGCTCCTTGCTGGGCTTAAAGAGGAAGAGACCCAGGAACAGGGTGCACAGCAGCGCGACCAGCATAGGCACGCTCATGTACAGGAACCAGTCGACAAAGGACGGGCTCATGCCGCCGGCCTCGGCGCTGTACTGCGCAACGAGCGGGTTGAGCGTGGAGTCGCCCGTCAGGAAGAACATGGAGCCCGGGGCGGCAGCGGCAAACACGAGGAAGCCGAGCTTGCCGCGGTCGTCGTCACCGTAGCCGGCGGACTCGGCGATGACCGAGACGACGGCGAGGATGAGGAAGGCGCGGGGGAACGGATGAGGGATCAGCAGCGACAGCACAAAAGTAAGCGCGAAGATCGAGATGATGAGCGACTTGGCGTCGCGCACGAACTTGAGCATGAACGCATAGGCGATGCGCTCGCCCAGGCCCGACTCCTTGACCGCACTGGCGATGAGGTAGGCGCCGATGACGAGCCACATAGTGGCCTTAGTCCACGAGCTAAACGTGGAGGCGACTGTCGCCGAGATGCTCGCGGCACCCGTGTCGTCCACGCACACCTTGAACAGAACGAGCAGCGCGCAGTAGAGCAGGCCCACAAAGCCCGGCTGCGCCACGCCACATGCCCAGAACACCACCGTGGCGAGCGTCAGTGCCAGACAGGTCTGACCGCCGACCGTGAGCTCGACCGTCGAGCTCAGCTCCGCCAAAGGAAGAAACTTCACCAGCAAAAAGACAACGATACCCAGCACAAAGCCAATTTCGCGCTTGGTGATCTTAAACGCCTTCTTTTCCGCTTCCATCTCCCCACCTTTCTTGTTGGGGGCGCTCCGGATTCGCGGCCACGTTGCCACTTAAAAAGGGGCGCCCGTTATCGGACACCCCTTACGTTGCGCTGTGTTGTGGCAATACAGTCAAGCGGATTTTTTTGGATGGGAAGAAAAAATCCGCGCCATTGATTCCATTGACGAGCTGCGGCTTTCGGCCCCGGCGTTGCCCCGGAGACAAATTGAGCAACAAGGCGCGAAAACCGCACTCATCGAGAGAGGGAGAGGAACAATTAGAGCGTCTTGGCGATTGCCACCAAAATCGAGTAGTACTTATCCTCGGGCGTATCGGTTCGGCTCGTCATGACCACGGGATGAGTCGTGCCGTTGAGCGAACCGGCGCTCTTGAGCTCGGCGAAAAACGTCAGGCTCTTGGTAAAGATGTTGCCGGACGGCAGATCGGGGACAATGAGCACATCGCATTTACCGGCTGCCGGGTGCGTGACGCCCTTCAGGGCCGCCGCCTCCGGCGAAATGGCGTTATCAAGCGCGAAGGGACCGCCCACGCAAGCGTCGGGCCAATCCATATCGGCAATCGCGCGTGCATCGACTGTACTCGGGATTTTGTCCTTAACGACCTCGAGGGCACTGAGCACGCCAACGTTGGGATGCTCGTAGCCCAGCAGGTGTGCCAAATCTATGGCGTTGCGGGCGATCTGAACCTTCTGGTCCAAATTGGGCGAAATGTTCACGGCGCAGTCAGAAATGACCAACATCTTGTTCTGTGCCGGCCACTCCAAAACCGTCGCCTGCGACAGCAACTTGCCCGGGGGCAGCAGGCCATCCTGCTTATCCAAGATGGCGCGCATGAAGTTCGCCGTCATCATAAGGCCCTTCATGGGAATATCGGCCTCGCCGGAGCGAACCATCGATACCGCCATCTTGCCAGCGGCGAGCTCATCGTCGCAAGCGATGATTGTGTATTCGTCCGCATTCTCACCCGCGGCGCTCAGGAGCTCCTGGATTCTGTCGACATCGCCAATGAGCGTAGCCTCGATAGCGCCGCGCCGATGCGCATCGACAACGGCGGCGAGACCGTCGGGGTCCTGCGCACATGCCATGGCGATGCGCGCCTTTTTCCCCGATTCGAGCACCGCGCGCTCGATATCGTCAAACGACTTATATACCGTCATCTTCTACCACACCCATTCGGGAACGATTTGCTGGGGCTTAAACTCCTTGAGCTCGATCTGGCCGGAAAGCGCACGGTACGCGTTGGTTCCGAGCGATTCCATCTCGCGCTCTCCGGGCATAACGACCACGGGGGCGATAAAGCCGACGCGCTCGATGATACGGTCGACCAGATACGTGGCGTTGGCCATGCCACCGGTCAACACAATGGCATCGACCTTACCGCACAGAACAGTCGCATGGGCGCCGATGTCCTTGGACGCCTGGTAGCACATAGCGTCGAGCGCCTCGGCGACCTTGCTGTCGCCCGCCTCGGCACGGGACACGAGCGCACGGATATCCGTAGTGCCCGTATAGGCCATGAGGCCCGCCTCGCCGTTGAGGTGACGCTTCACCTGCTCGTGCGTAAACTCGCCCGAGTAGCACAGGTCAACCAGGGCCGCGCTGGGAACGCCGCAGCAGCGGTTGTTGGAGAACGCGCCGTCTCCGCCCAGGCCGTCCTGAGCGTCGACCATCAGGCCGCGCTTGTGACTCGCGACGGTAATGCCGCCGCCCATCATGACCATGATCAGGTTCAGGTCCTCGTATGCGCGGCCAATCTTATCGGCGTAGGCACGTGCCATGGCACGGTGGTTAAGGGCCTGAAACTTGCTCTCGCGCTGAATCTCGACCAGACCGGTATAGCGAGCAAGCGGCTCAAACTCATCGGTCGTGGGAAGATCGGTCGTTACGGGCACCGCATGGTCGGAGCGCTCCGTCAGACGGAAGGCGATCTCGACGCCCAGGTGGCTCACGTGCGTTCCCCACAGGCAGCTGCGGGTCTCGGAGCGCATGGCCTGGTTAATGCGGTAGGTGCCGCCCGTCGTCGGCTCGATATTGCCGCCACGGCTGCTGATGGCATCGAGCTCGTCGAGCTCAATACCGTGCTCTTCCATAAAGGCCAGGACAGACTGCTCGCGCAGGTCATACTGTGCCCAAATGTCGGAACCACATGCAGCCAATGCATCGGCATCGTGCGAAAGCGACTCGCGGATCTTGCACTCATCGTTCTCGAAATACGCGATCTTGGTGCTCGTGGAACCCAGATTGATAGCGAGGATCTTGTACGTCTTATCTTCCATATTCTACCGCTACTTCTTCTGGGCCTGCGCAAGGGCTGCGGCCGAGCCGCTCAGCGACTTAGACGACTGACCCTGTTCGCCCTCATCGGATTCGGCCTGCTCCGCCTGTTTCTTCTCGTAGGCGGCGCGAACCTCGGAGTTCACAAAATCGAAGTTGGGGTTGGTGACCTGCACGGCGACATAGCTGCCAAGCAGCAATACGGCCGCCACGACGCCAGCGACCACCAGGCGCTTGCAATCGCCCTTCGAAGCAGCGGCGATCATCGGCTTGAACAGCTTGGTATCAATAAGCATGAGGACATTCGCAACGACAAAGGAGAGAACGAAGTAAACGCCGCACATAACAAGGTAATCCATATCGGGGAACACCACGGGCAGGAGCATTACGAGGCCCCAGTGCGAAACATACCAGTACAGGGAGATCTTTCCACAGTAGGCGCTGAATTTGTTGTTGAGTGCCTTACTTACTGCATCGTCACCTACCAAAACGATCACCGTGAAGACGATCAGAAAGACGTTATGCTGGTTCTCGCTCCACTGGACGCCAAACCACAAGGTGTAGAGCATGAATGCCGTAAGAGCAACGGACAGAACATTCCAAGCAGTTTTATAGGTCTCCGCAATCTTCTTACTCTTGATCCAGTCGACCACGAACCACATCAGACATCCGATGCAGATACCGCCCGTCACACGGATCAGGTTGGTGGGGAGCATGAGGAAGCTGAGCTCGCCACGATTCCAGTTCATGCCAGCGGCAAGGCCCATATAGCCGTAGCAGCCGACGATCATGAGCGGACAGAAAACGCCCAGGAAAAAGTCCTTGTTCTTACACAGGACCCAATAAATGATGACGGATACTATGATGATGGCAGAGATGTACCAGCCGGGACCGTTCCAAAGTGGCGTACCACCACTCATCATGCCGGCACGGATGCCAGAGGGGGATTCACCGGCAAGGAGCTCGGTGAGCATGTTGTTGCCCGCGACATCATTCATGCCGGTGACGCCGAGCTGATAGAAGCCGAAAAACTCAAACAGAGAGCGGATGAGCAGCGTCGGAATAGCCTCGATCGGCGTTCCGACCGCCACGTTGCGAAGGACGAACACGAACAGTGTGCCTAGAAAAAGCGCCGGGAGTAAGCCCTTAATGCGCGTCCAAAAATAATTCCACGCAGGTTTGAAGGCATGCGCGCGATCGATGCTGTCCTCACGCCTTGTATAGTGGGCCATCATAAAATAACCCGTCAGATACAGGAAGAATCCAAGGACCCAACCACCTGTCATGATTGGGAAGAAGTCCTTTCCGGGCACCCTTTGGGCATTGATGAGCATGCCCATAAGGTTGAAGTGGAAGTAGGCGACACCAAGGGTAAAGATAATGCGCCAGAACTCGACGGCATTGTTCTTAACTTTCGCAGCCATGTTTCCCCTTTCCGAATTGTAGCGAAAATCGCTTTGTTTCAGTTAGCGAAATGGATCTGGCCAGATTTAGTTTCTTTATACGAAACTCCATTTCTTAATACGAACTATTATTTACCATAGATTGCCTGTAGCATGGACAAGAATCCCTCTCAACGTGATTTTTTTTCTGTAAGCGGTGCATTTTGCTATGATTAAGATGTTACGCATAGAGAAACGGGTGATTTTATGGCAGAACGGACCTCTGGATCAGACGACAAGTATCTGTTGGGTTCCGTCAATAACACGCTTTCGCTTTTGGACACGCTCGCCGCCAAGGGCCCCATGACGCTCGCCGAGCTCGATCGGTCGACGTCCTTTGGCAAAACATCGCTGTTCCGCATGCTGCACACGCTGGAAGTGAACGACTTTATCTGCAAGGATTCCGAGGCACGCTACTCGCTGGGGCTTAAGCTGCTCTATCTGGGTAGCTCCGTTATCGCACGACAAGATCTTGCCGATACGGCACGACCCCGGCTGAGGGAGTTTTGCACGGAGCAAGGCCTGTCTACGCACCTGGCAAGGCTCTCGGGCTCTCGAGCTGTCACCATCGACGTCGAGACTCCGCTCCGCGACCTGCAGATCACCGGCCGCGTTGGCATGAGTCCGCGCGCGCACTCGACCGCCATGGGGCGTGCCATTCTCGCGAACCTTCCCGATTCCGAGCGAGAGGAGCACCTGCGCGGCGTTGACTACGTCAGCTATACGAATAGCTCGGTTACAAACGAAGCGGAGCTCGCCGTACTTCTCGAGCAGGTAAAACGCGACGGTTATGCCTTGGATGTCAACGACCGCTATCCCGGCTTTGGCAGCATCGCCGCACCTATTTTCGATTACCGAGGCACCTGCGTGGCCGCATGCGGCATCGTCGCGCTCTCGCAAACGATTGCCGAGCGCACGGACGAACTGTCACAAGCCGTTATCGCGCTTGCCGCCGATATTTCCGGTGATCTGGGCTACCATCCAGACGTCCTCGCGATGTGACAAAGGGACTGTCCCTTTGTCACATCGCGAGGGCCATGCGGATGGATGGGGTCTCCAGAGCCTCGCGGAGCCAGGGGGCCAGCTGCTCGGGGTAACCCTGCAGATAGCCGTCGAGCTCGGACGGGGTCACGCCACGCACCTCCGAGATTTCCTCTTGGTTGATATGCAGCTCGCCCGGCTCAACATGGGCAAGGTAGACCTCGCACCATTCACACTCGCAGCGGCCGTCGCCGTGGTCCTCGCGGTACACCACGTGACCGAGGTGCTTGAGCTGGTCGGGCTCACGCTTGATGCCGAGCTCCTCGCCGATGCGGCGCGCCGTAGCGGCCGCGACGTCTTCCCCGGGGAGCGGATGACCGGCACAGCCATCGGCCAGCACCCCGCCCCACAGGCGCTTGAGCGGACTGCGGCGACAGAGCAGCAGGCGCGCGTCTTCGCCCTGACCCTCGACCAAAAGCGTCAAAAATGCCTGGTGCAGAATGCCCTCGCCCACATGGGCTTCGATGCGATCGACGGGGCCGAGCGCCTCGCCAGTCGCGCCATTGACCGCCACGACCTCGGCGCCGGCGCCACCCTCATCCCAGCCTGCGCGCAGGATGCGGGCTGCGGCGCCTTCGAGCGCGGCGATGAGTTCCTTGGTGGTATCGAGCACACGCTGCAGGTCGTCCGCGCTCGCGTGTTCGACATGAAAGCCCGTACTTGCAACTACCGGTACGCCAAAGCGCGTGGCCAGCGCCGCCGCGATATCGTGCGCCGGGATCTCGTCTCGATGGCAAGGCACTGCGAGAATGCTCACCGTCGCCGTGCGGCCGGGCTCGGGGCGCGGAATGGCCTGCGCCGTGGCGCCCAGGTGCGCAAACTCCGGCGAGCAGGCGTAGACCGCCATACCTCGCGGCGTCACCGTCAGCTGGGCCTCGAGTGTAAACTTGCCCTCGCCCACTGCAACCTTTGTCGTGTGCATACCCATGGGATCTCCTGTCGCCCGCAATGTACCTGAGACCATCTTCGCCTGTATTGCGACTATACAGGCAAGCTCACCATGTGACAAAGGGACTGTCCCTTTGTCACATTCTGTTAGAGTTGCAGAGATTGAATCCCGCTTATTCATGCGACATTGGAGTAACAACCTTGACCGCCGCAACCACGCCTAAAAGTAAGTCAACCGCCGCCGCGCTCTCCCCCGCGCGCACCAAGCTCTGCCTAGCGCTGCTCGTGCTGTTGGGATTCTCGCTCGGCTGCTCCGAGTTCGTGGTCATCGGCATCGAAAGCGACTTGGCGACGGAACTCGGCATATCACTTGCCACTGCGGGCCAGCTCATCAGCGTGTTCGCACTCGTCTACGCCATCGCCACGCCGGTGCTTGCACTCAGCACGGGGCGATTCCGCCGCTACCAGCTGCTCGTGTGCTATAGCATCGTCTTTGTGCTCGGCAACCTGGTCATGGCGTTGGCGCCCAACTTCCAGGTACTGTTTATCTCGCGCATTGTCCTGGGCTCTGTCTCGGGCGCACTGCTCGCCGTGGGCGTGACGTACATCCCCGAGCTGCTGTCCCCGCAGCAAACTTCGCTTGCCATCTCGGTGGTATATGGTGCGTTTTCCGTGGCAATGGTCTTTGTCACTTCGATTGGCAAGTTCGTGGCCGACACGCTCGACTGGCACGTGGCCATGTACGGCACGCTGACCTTTGCCGTTCTGATCTGCGGAGCGCTCGTGGCGTTTATGCCGCGCGCTGGGCAAACCGACGAGCCTGCCACCTTTCGCGAGCAGGCGGGTCTGCTGCGCGAGCCGAGCATCATCACCGGCATGCTCATCTTTTTGTTTGGCGTAGGCTCGGTCTATGTGTTCTACGGCTACGTGACGCCTTATCTTGAGCAGGTGCTGGGCATGGGCACCGTTCAGGCGAGCACCACGCTTATGGCCTACGGCGTGTTCTGCCTGATCTCGAACATCCTGGGCGGATGGATCGACGCACGTTTTGGCATGAAGGCACTGCTTGTGACGTTTGTGCTGCAGGCTGCGGCGTTGCTCGGGCTGTTTGCCGTGGGCGGCACCATGCCGCTCGCGCTGGTCTTTGTCTTTAGCTTGGCGCTGCTCATGTACCTGTTCTCGGTGTCGTGCATCACGCACTTTATGGACGTGGCACGCAGCCGCCACCCCAAGTCGATGGTACTCGCAAGTTCGGTTGAGCCCATGGCGTTTAACGTCGGCATTTCGTTTGGCACCGCAGTGGGCGGCGCCGTGGTAAGCAGCATTGGTATTGCGTACGTGGGCGCCGTGGGAGCCGCGTTCTCGCTTGTCGCCTGGGCGCTTACGCTGGTGACGATTAAGTTGGCTCGCTGGGAGCGCAGGCGGGCAAGGGCGTAGAGCGAGGTTCCCTCTAAAACGTCTATCGTTCCAGTCGCGACGCTTACCTGACGACAGGCTAAGCCAGCCCCTTTAGCTGTAGTTCGATCTCATGTACTTCGAATGCACGATTTTCCAGTTTTCGTGTATCCGAAGTACACGAAATGTGCGCGGGGCACCTCAAAGGCGGCGGCATACTTTCTGCTTCATTGTTTATACAATGCAAAGACTGAGTTGTATGACAGAACTC
>OGYU01000396.1_pt1 | contig 36506 bp, 31 predicted proteins | sample 1576581 | NCBI WGS metagenome assembly OGYU01 (sample SAMEA3541547, study PRJEB24748) | human gut metagenome | biome: human gut; feature: human-associated habitat; material: faeces | place: China | collected 2012 | reverse complement strand
AGCTTACGAGCAATACGATGGCGATGGCTTCAAATAAGGATTGAGAGAAATCGCCTATAGATTCTTTAACAATGTGAGGCTGATTCGATACTTGACTGAGTTCGAGGCCAGCAGGAATGGTTTTCTTTAATTCTGCTAGTTTTTTATCGATAGCTTCGCCGAATTCAATATTATTGCCCCCTGCATCCATAGAGATGGCAATGCCAATAGCAGGCTTGCCTTCAAAGTAGAACTGAGGATTGCTAGGGTCTTGGTACGTCATGGTTACATCAGCCATGTCGCCGAGGCGCAATGTTTGATTATTGATGCGAATAGGCATATCTTGTACTGCTTTTGGGCTATCGAATAGACCGTTTACGCGGAGATACACATTATTTGTATCCGTCGTAATCATACCAGCTGGAACCATCATACTTTGTTGTTTGATAGCCGTTAATAGCTGTTGTGTACTAATTTGATAGGATGCTAGCTTATCCTTGTTAATCGTTACATTAAGAGTTTGTTGTTGAACCCCAATGAGGCTGATTTTCTTAACATTAGGAACTGATAAAAGCTGACGTTTTAAGTCTTCAGCTTGTTGTCGTTTTTCTTCATACGAATATTCATCACCACTAATGGCGTAAATGATGCCGTATACATCGTCGAATCGATCGTTGATGGTAGGACCTTGAACGCCTTGTGGTAGTGACTTCCATTCGTCATTGATCATATTCCGCGCTTCTTCCCAAGCGGGACGGATTCTATCAGACGGTAAATCTTCTTTCAGATTAATATAAATTACCGATTTGCTGCCGTCTGTGAAAGATTTTGTATAATCTACACCTGGAAGGTCACGCAGTTTTTCTTCTAGTTTGTCCGTTACCTGATCCGACATTTCTTGCGGGGAAGCCCCTGGCCAAGCAACGCCGACCACCATGGTGCGCATCGTAAAGTCTGGGTCCTCCATACGTCCCATTTGGGAGTACGAGAAGACGCCAAAGGTGAGGAGCACAGCCATGAAGTAGTAGATAATGGACTTGTGTTTGAGAGCCCATTCGGCTAAGTTAAATTGTTTCATTGTCTAACCGCCGTCCCTTCTTGTAACTGTTGGGTACCTGCGGTGATGACAATGTCGCCTTTAGCTAAACCAGATGTGACGATAACTGAGTTTTGACCAAAATCGCCAGTTTTGATAGGCACCAGATGAGCCTTCTTATCGCGGATGATATAGACTGCATTGTTGCCATTTGAGTCTTTTACAAGAGCCGTCAAAGGAATCGTAATATTGCTCGTATCTGTTGTTGTGAGATTAGCATTAATAGTCATCCCTAGTTGGACTTCATTGGGCGGATTTTGTAAGGCGATTTTTACGGTATACGTTCTCGCCACAGAATCTGGAACTGGTGAAATTTCACGAACTACACCTTGGACCGTCACATTCGGCAAGGCCCAGAAGGTAATATTAGCAGGGCTTCCTACGTGAATTTTACTCAATTCTTGTTCTGGTAAAGCTATAACTGCTTCTAGATCTCGACCTGCCGCTAAGGTACCAACGTTTTGACCTGCTGCGACCACTTGGCCTAATTCAAGATTGAGAGTCGTAATAATGCCCGTATCTGGGGCTGTTAGATTGGTATAACTATTTTGATTGCTACTCAAATCGAGGCTTGCTTGTGCTTGTTGTAGTTGAGCAGAGGCTGCATTCAATTGATTTTCCGCTTGGTCTAGTTGCAATTTACTGATCGCTTGTTGCGCATAGAGTTCACGGTATCGGTTGGCATTCGTTTCTGCTAATTCGAATGCTGATTGAGCCGCTTTTACGGCCCCTTCGGCATTTTGTACCTGCGCCGCCGTATCAGAACCATTAATCTGAGCAATCAATTGGCCTGCTTGCACTACATCACCGACATTGACGAATTTGTTGATGACCCGCCCTCCAATTTGAAAGGCTAATTTTGTTTCTGTTTTATTATGGATGGTGCCTGCATAACCAGCACTGGTAGTGCCTGATTCTTCACCGATGGTAATGGTCCGTACCTTGAGGCTTGTATCCTCAGGTGGCTTTTCTGATCCACAACCACTTATAACCGCAGTCCCTATTAATAGGGCTCCTATGGTTGCTATGACTCTTCGATTCATAGAATCTCTCCTTTTACTACCACACATAAGCCCTATGATATACACTACACAAAGCAATCATAGGACTTTATATTTTATTGGACCTTATTTTAGAATAATTACTAGTTCTAAATTAGCTATAATTTCTAGATTAGTTATTATTTCTAGATTAGCTGTTATTTCTACATTAGTTTTAATTATATATTTTATACAATTTAATAATACTATATTTAAGTATTTAATTCTAGCCTATTTATAGGAAATGAGAGAATTATATGCTTATTTCACATAAAAAAGTGAGTCCTCCTTAGAGAACTCACTCTTGTTGTACATGTTTATAAGCTAGTAGATGTTAGTTTTTTTCTTCTTCTTGTTCTACCACAGGTTCTTCATAGGTCACAAGGATTTTATCGATACGGGTGTTATCCATGTCGATGACTTCAAAGGTATAGCCATCCCATTTTGCTTTGTCTAGTTCTTTTGGAATACGACCGAAGAGGAGATTCAAAAGGCCACCCATAGTTTTATACAAGTCATCTTCTTCGCCTGGCAATTCTTTATCGATGTGGAAGAATTCTTTAAATTCATCTACGTCGAGTAGGCCGTCTACGAGCCATGCACCATCGCGTTCGATGATTTTATTTTCTTCTTCTTTGATTTCGTCTTCACCAGAAGGCATAAGACCTACGATTTCTTCCATGATGTCATGCAAGGTTACGAGACCTGTAAAACCACCGTACTCATCGAGGATAATGGACTCGTGAACACCTTCTGTACGAAGTACGTTTAATAACTTCATAAGCGGAATGGATTCTGGAACTAGAACAGGTTCCTTGAGACAAGACTTGATAACATCTTGAATGGAACTTTCACTAGGACGAGACATAATTTGAACTAATACGTCAGATACGGTAACGAGACCATTGAGTTCGTCCAAGGAATCGGTACCAACAGGAATGCGATAATGATTGGCATTTTTGAGGACATCCATGATTTCGTCCTCAGTGCCGTTAAGGTCGATCCATTTCAGCTGCGTACGCGGCGTCATCACGTCGCCAGCGTTCATATCTGCAAGGTGGAAAATATTTTCTACGAGAATTGGTTCCTCTTCTTCGTAAGCACCCATAGCAACGCCTTCGGTGAGCATCTTGTTGATTTCAGACTCTGTAACAGGAGCCTCTTCTTTTACAGTAACACCTAGTAATTTTAACAGGAATTCTGTGGAAACGCCGAGGAAGCTAACGATTGGTTTTAAGGCTACAGACAACCAATAAATTGGTTTTGCCACTACTACGGCGATGCTTTCAGGACTATTTAAAGCTAAACGTTTCGGCACGAGTTCGCCAATAACGAGGGATAGATAGGTGATAACTGCAACGATGAGGAAAGAACTCAAAGAAGCTGCATATGGTTCGATACTAGGAATATTAGCTACTAATACTTCCTCTAGAGGACCAGAGAAGGTCGCACCAGAGTACAAACCAGTTAAAATGCCGACGAGGGTAATACCGATTTGAATGGTAGAGAACATCGCGTTTGGATTCTCAGCCAATTCAAAGGCCTTTTTAGCACGCTCGTTTCCTGCTTCTGCTAACTCTTCGAGTTTACGTTTTTTCGCATTCACGATGGCTAACTCTGTCATAGAGAACAAGCCGTTGGCAATGATTAATACGATGATAATTATAAAATCTAAGGTCAGATCACTGTCCATGTAGGTAGACACTCCTTTTTGATGACATATCATTCTGCACATGAGAATATTGAAATATTACTCTTTAGTATACCATATTAGCAGCAATAAATGTTTGTATACAATAAAAGCACCCTATATATATAAGGGTACTTTTGGTATATACTATAGGTGTTACCGCCCCAGACTGGTAACTAGCACAAAAAGAGGAGGGCTGCCACCCTCCTCTTTTGTTTTGCATGCATTAAAATGCTTACAAAATATTTATTTCCTTTATCTATTACTATATTACACAATTTACTATTATTTGTAAATAATAGTAGATACATATAAAATATTGGATATAACTAGTCATTACCAATAGTATGGCTTATATAAGTTAGATAATTATATTAATAGGAACTAAATATGACAAGTGAACAGGAATGGGAACAGGTTTTACAAATAAAGACAGCAGGCCGCGACGATAGTCGGTCTGATACGGAGCATCATCCGTACGAGCCCACCGATTATTGCGTCTTAGAGCGGTTGGCGAACAGCGGTCATATTCGCAAGAAACATACCCTCATCGATTATGGCAGTGGCAAGGGCCGTGTTAGCATTTTTATGGCTTACCAAACGGGCTGTCACTCCATCGGCATCGAATACGATGAACGATTATATGAAAAGGCGTTGGTAAATAGTGAAAGCCCAGCTGCGCGCAATCGGGTGAGTTTTGTGCACGGTGATGCGGCGCTCTATAAATTGCCAGACAAGGCCGATCGATGCTTTTTCTTTAATCCCTTTGCGCTCCATACGATTAAGCGCGTCTTAGGGAATATCTTTGATTCCTTGTACCATCATCCTCGGGAGATTAAGCTCTTTTTCTACTACGTAAACGAAGAGGTAGAAAACTTCTTAAATAACCACGTGCGACTCGAGCAAGAAGAACCTATCGATTGTAGCGATCTTTTTGAAGAAAAGGATGCAAAGGAACGAATTCTCGTGTATTCGGTTAATTTATTTTGATTAACTAAACAATTTATTTTAATTAACTAAACCTCGATTTGAATGATTCTTTAGACAACTTCGATGTTAATGATCCTTTAGTAAACCTCGATTTGAATAATCTTTAATAGTGCTAATTTACAGCACCAAGGATTGATTTGAATCGAGGTTTTATGTTTGTGACTATCACAGATGTTAGGTATAGTACAGTCATATAATTTGGCTACAATTTTATAATAGGACTTCGGTTTAATTTGGAAATAAGGAATTAGATTTTTTATTCTAATTTTGTGGTACTTTCACCTATATTATTAAGGAAAAAGCCTATAAATTCTGCTATAATAATATATTAGAGATTATAAAATCAATTCTTTTTTTATAATTCTATACATTGATTCGTATGCGCTAGTTTAGCGGATAGGGCTGAGTGTATTGAAGACTGGAGGTACGCATGGAACTCATCGATACAGCATTGATTGAACGCATTCGTAAGGCCTTAATGAAACGTTACGACCGAGATCAACAAATTCAACAAATGATTGAAGAAATCGGCGCCGAAGAGGGCCTTAATGAGTCCGAATTGGCTATCGTTTACCAAGCCTATTTAGAGGTAAAGGAACGGGTATACTATACATCTACTCTCGTTGATTTGTGGAACCAAATTGAAGAGGTTCAAAAACGAATCTCCTTATTGCATACCTACGAATCTCTTGAGCAAGATTTGTTTGGCGATGTGCTGGGCGACGATAAGGAAGACATCATTTTGTCTGATACGTCCTATCTTGGCAAGGGCGCTAATCATAATGACGGTGTGTACGCTATGGAACAGGTGCAATTGTCCGATGTGCCGGTACAACATGATTCCACAGTGGGCATGAATCATATTAAATTGAACGAATTAGAATCTATGGGAGGTCTTTTCACAGGCTCTGGTGAAAGCTCCGTTAAGGAAAACGTAGCATTTGATGAGGCTACTATAGAGCGCCTTGATGTAAATCCATTAGAAGGCGTTGAAAGTTTAGAAGTTTATCATTTAGACGAGGAAAATCCTTTTGATAATGATGATTTGGAAGCAATTTTAGCATCTAAGAAGAAAGATAAAAGTTCTAATAAAGATAAGAAATTAGAGGAAGATGATATATCATCTATCGATCCTTATACAGCTGTAAATGCATTGTTATTTGGTAAAACTGGTTTAGAGTCTGATAAAGCACATAAGAAGATGGAAAAGCTTCTTAAAAAGCAATTGAAACGCGTTGATGATGAATGGGCGCGGATCAACGGCTCTGACCTAAATAAATCCAAGGACGAAAAAAAATCTAAAGAAGATAAAAAATCTAAAGAAGATAAGAAATCTAAAGAGGATAAAAAGTCCAAGGAAGATAAAAAAGAGAAAAAACATAAGAAGTCCAAAGAAGAAAAACAGGCTAAGGACGAAGAAAAGTTAAAGAAAAAGAAAGATAAGGCTGAAAAGAAGCTTAAAGTCTTGAACGATAAGTTAAAAACAGTATTTTTGGCAGATACTTTCAAGAAAAAAGATAAGAAGAAAGACAAGAAAAAGGATAAAAAGTCCGAAAAGGATACATCCGAAAAAAAGCAGAAACGATAGTTTCCGTATGGAATAGTAAGGCCTCTGAACAGGGGGCCAAGGAGAGTACTAGTGCGAAGAAATCAGCAGGTGCTGGGACTATCGACCGCGGATGCGGTAAATGCGAACGATGTAAGGGGCCTAAATGTAAGAAATATCCAAGATAGTTGATAGTTATGTAGTGTTAGGTTAACAGTGAGATTACTAGATACATGTAGTGTTAGATTAATAGTTAGTGTAACAGTTAGGGGTTAATGATGAACCGATGGCAACGATTATTTGAAGGCATACGAACAGAGATTAAGGTATTTATCTTTTTCTCTGCTTTGTTGACTGCATTTAGAATCGTGTTTCTTGCAGTATTTCAATCACAACTAGCTTCTGTGACGATGGAGAATATCCTGACGTCCTTGTGGCTAGGTTTTAGATTGAGTCTCAAGACCGTCGGTTCTTTGTGTTTACTAGGCTTTTTAGGGGGCACGTTGGTACATACCTTTGTACCAAAATGGCCATCTCTACGTATTAAACAAGTCCTCTATTCCATAGCGACTGTACTGTTGACCTTCCTATTCTTAGGCCGCATTCCGTTCTACAAAATATTTAATTCCTCCTACAATGCGATGCTCATCAATGGTAAAAACGATGATATGAGCGCCATTGTAAATACGGCGATTAACGAATATAACGCTTTGATGTACATCGTTGGGGCCGTAGTATTGAGTGCAGTGCTTTGTTATTTCCTCGTTACATTTTTGGGGTGGGGCACAAAGAAATATAGCGATTATGTTGGTAACGACTTAAGTGGTAGTGATCAACTAGGGGCTAGTGAACAAGTTAGCTGTCCTACTTGGTATCCAAAGACAAAGAAAACGCAGTGGATGACGGGCGTTGGACTCACCGTCGGTATTGTCGTACTAGGTCTATTTTTTAGATTTGGCGGTGCTTTCAGCTATACGAATTCTATTAACTGGGAAAGTGCGGCGCGCCTTAGTTCCAATTTATTGAACGAAAACATCCTCGATGATGTGCAGGCCTTGTATCGCGTTAAAAGTATTGCGAAACGGACGGCTGAGCTCGAGGTTATTAACTTAACGCCTCAAGAATTAAACGAAAAAATCACTGCTGTTGGCGGTAAGTTTAATGGCACTAATTTTGACGGTTCTTTCACAAGAACTATTACGACTCAGCGCCTAGCGGAGCAACCACAGTCTATTAATATCGTACTCGGTGAATCTTATGGCTTATGGCCATTCCTCTCTGAATATAACGAGCCTGGCGCGTACCTCGTTGAACAAGGTCGTAAATACGCCGCTAGTCCTCAAGCGATGAGTACGCAGCTAGCCCTCGCTCAAGGTACGGGCACCATGCCAGCTATCAATGGTTTACTCACTGGTATGCCTGACACAGGCCTATATCCTAACTACGAAGGTGAAAGCTTCAAACAACCGTATGGTTTAGGCATTGGTCCTGTTATGAAAAAACTAGGCTATAAAACTGTATTCTGGTACGGTGGCTTTAGTACATGGCAAAATGTTAAGAATTTTACTCTATCTCAAGGCTTCGATGAATTCCACGATGCCTCCGAAATGACAAGCGAAGAAGGCAATGCTTGGGGCGTAGGCGATAAAGACTTGTTTAAAGCGATTTCAGCGTATATGGATCAACATAGAGGGGAAAAAATCCTCAATGTCATCATGACGACCTCTAATCATCCGCCGTATAGCATCAATGTAGCCAAGGAAGGCTTTGATGCGACCGAGGTAAAAGGTCATGTGCCTGATTCCATTTCCGATGATGATAAGCAATTGAACGAAATGGGCCATATTTGGTATGCAGACCACGTGATGGGCGAATATATCGCTAGAGAAGAAAAAGCAGATCCATCGGCGCTCTTCGTCATCACTGGTGACCATAGCGAACGCTTTAACTTTGCTCGTGAAGTAGGGCCTAATGTGGCGTCTACGATTCCTATTATCTTCTATGGTAGGGGTATTCATAAAGACTGGCTCGCTCCAAACGCTTTTGGTATGAGCATTCAAATCATTCCAACCTTGGCAGAACTAGTGGGCCGACCTGGTCAAACCTATGAAGCGATGGTGCCAAGCTTGTTTACACAAGAGGAATTTGTCTTTAACCATAGATTATATCTAGATAAAAACGGGAAAGTCTTAGAACAAAGTGCGAGTATGCCTCAATCCTATGGGGATATGATTAAAAACATGCGCGAACTTGCGGCATGGCGTATTAAGCACGGGGATACTATTAAATAAGGATTTTTATATGTATAAAATAGGGAGTAGTATACATTGAATATTAGGGATATTATTCAGTCTGTTTTTAATATAAAAAATACTGATATACATTTAATACCTTTGAAACAAGGTATGACAAATGATTCATTTATCTTTAGCATTAATAATGAACGATATATCATTAGAGTTCCAGGGGTTAATACAGAAAAAATAATTAATAGACATCAAGAATTTAAAGTATATCAAGCTATAAAGGATGAAGCCTTTGTAGAACCTGTAGTGTATATTGATAGAGACAAAGGCTATAAGATTTCAAAATTTATAGAAAACTCTCATACTGTTAATCCAAAAGATTGGAACGAAATTACTGCGTGTTTAAAGCGATTGAAAGATTTTCACAGTCAATCACATCGAGTAGAGCATTGTTTTGATGTATTTGAGCATATCAATTATTATGAATCATTAATGCCAACTGCTAGTAAATATGAGGACTATAAGGAAACAAAAAAGAATATAGAGTCTTTAGAGCCTATCATAGAAAACTTGGTAAAGGATTGGACTTTGTGCCATATTGATGCGGTATGTGACAATTTTTTAGTTACAGAAAATCAAGATATATATCTCATAGATTTCGAATATGCTGCGATGCAAGATCCAGACTTAGATGTGGCTATGTTTATTGTCTACTCCTTGTTTGACAGACAAGAGATTGATCGAATTATAGATATATACTTTGAACATCAAGTAACACCATTAAAGCGGTATAAGATTTACTGTTATATTGCTATGGTTGGTTTATTATGGAGTAATTGGTGCGAAGCGAAACAAGATAAAGAATTATTGAATAGTTCTTATGCTCAGCAACAATACAATTATGCAAAAACTTTCTATCAAATTGTATTCAATGAGGCACGAAATATATCAGAATTCCGTGAATTGGTAGATAGCCATGCTTAATGCTCTTCTTTCAGGTATATTTTGGGGTGCTGATACTAGTTTATTGGGCTATTACCTTTCAAATTACACCATATATTTTATAATTTCCTTATTAGTTCCTTTATTTATAACCTGTATTCATGATACGGTTAGTGCCTTTTTAATTAATACTTCTATTGTTGTAACAGGGCAAGTTAGACCTGTTATTAAGGATATTAAGAAAGCAAAATCTAAGTACATATGGTTTGGATCATTTCTAGGTGGGCCTATAGGTATGTGCTCGTACATTATGGCTGTTCAATATCTTGGGCCATCATTGACGGCTATTATTAGTTCCATCTATCCAGCTGTGGGTTTATTCTTTGCTTATATATTTTTGAAAGAAAAAAGAAAACCCTATCAAGTTATTGCTTTGTTTGTGGCTATTGCCTTTATTATTGCTTTAGGTTTTGTTGATGAAGGACAAACGACTAATAGTATATTAGGCATTATATTTGCTTTGGTATGTGCTTGTGCTTGGGGGAGTGAGGCTGTTTTGTGCTCTTACGGTATGAAAGCTGGTGAAATATCTAATTTGAGCGCTATCTGTATTAGACAAAATTTATCCATGATTACCTATGGCACGGTGCTGACTTTATATTTTGTTTTCTTCCCATATGGTGAAAGTATAAATTTAAATTCTAGTCTTACTTATGTAGGAATGGCCGCAATATTTGGATCTACATCCTATTATTGTTATTATCGAGCGTTAGCGACCATTGGTGTTAGTAGAGCGATGGCGTTAAATATTAGTTATACTGCCTTTTCGGCGATTTTCTCCTATCTATTATTTGGTATGGAATTGACTATGAGCCAAATGTTGATAGGATTTTGTATAGTAGTGAGTGGGTTAATTTCAGCATATGATTTCGAGAAATGAATTTAATGAGTATGTAACTCATAAGCAGTATGATTACATTGAACAACATAAAGTAATCAATGCGATTATATTGGCAGCTGGTAAATCTAAGCGCTTTAAGCCTATTAGTGATTATTGTCCAAAAGGGCTTAGTATTATTAAGGGTGAAGTCCTTGTAGAGCGACAAATCAAACAATTACAAGCTGTTGGTATAACTGATATTACCCTTGTGGTGGGCTATAAAAAAGAAATGTTCTTCTATTTGGAAGATAAATATAATGTAAAAATTGTTGTGAATGACTACTATGATACGCAAGATAATGTATCATCTTTACGATTAGTATTAGATCAACTAGACAATACCTATATTTGCTCTGTAGATAATTACTACCCAGAAAACTTGTTCAATGCTTATGAGTATCGCGGTTTTTACTCGACCATCTATGTAGAAAATAATACTGATGAGTGGGTTGTAACAACTGATGAACATGGCTATATACATGATGTAACAATAGGAGCACCTAGTGGACATATTATGTTAGGATTTGTCTACTTTGATCGACAATTTAGTGAGAACTTTAGAAAAGTTATTCTAGATGTAGAAGGTATAGATGAATATAATCATCATGTTTGGGAATATCTATATATGAAACATCTGGATACGCTAAAATTGGGAATAAAAGAATTTGATAAGACTAGTATATTAGAGTTTGATACTGTAGATGATGCTATTCGTTTTGATACAAATTTCTTAACTAATAACAAAGATAAGTACTGATTAATTATTTTAAGAGGGGAATAGTAAATAAAATTAATTTTGGTCATTTATATTTATCTAAACAAGTACGTTCATAAATGAAAGGTGAAACTATGGCAACTGTATCTGTAATAATTTTAGCGAGAAATGAAGAACATAATATTCATGATTGTATCGAAACGGTACAATTTGCCGATGAAGTACTCGTAATTGATGATTTTAGTACCGATGATACGGTAAAAATTGCAGAAGAAATGGGTGCCCGTGTTGTGCAACATGCTATGAATGGCGACTGGGGTGCGCAACAAACTTTTGGTATTGAGCAAGCTAAATTTGATTGGATTTTATTTCTTGATGCGGATGAGCGCATTTCTGAGCCACTAGCTAAAGAAATACAAGCTATTGTTGTAAATGAACCAAATAAAGCCTATTGGATTCAACGTCGTAATAAATTCCATTATAATAAGGCTACTCATGGTGTATTGCGTCCAGACTATGTACTTCGCCTTATGCCTAAAGAGGGTAGTTATGTAGAGGGTTATGTACATCCTGCGATTATTACGCCATATCCAACAGAAAAATTACAACATCCGATGTACCATTATACGTACGATAATTGGCATCAATATTTCAATAAGTTTAATAACTATACAAAATTGGCTGCTGAAAAATATCGCGATAATGGTAAAAGCTGTTCCTTTGTAAAGGATATTATATTGCGTCCTACATGGGCTTTTATTAAAGTGTATTTCATTGATAGAGGATTTTTAGACGGTAAATTAGGATTTATATTATCAGTGAATCATTATTTTTATACTATGACAAAGTATGTAAGATTATATTATTTACTGAAGTCTAATGGGAAACTATAAATATTAAACTTACAAGAAATATTGGAGTAATAATATGCGAGTAGCAATATTAGAGAGTATCGTTATGCCAGCAGGGCATGAAGTAGAATTTGATAGAATTTTAGTAAACGAATTAAAAAAACAAGGTCATGATCCTGTATTTTTTGTACCACCTAATTTCCCTTTTAAGTTTGATTATGGTGCCGATATAGAATACCTCGATGGTGGAGAAGCTATTTCTTACGCAGGATTAGGTCGTTTAAAACGATTGTGGGCCTCTATTTTACGAGAAAAAAGGAGAAAAGCTTGGTTTAACTCTGCATATCAAAAAATTTTAGAAGGTAAATGCGATGCATTAATCATACCTACTGCGAGTTTTAGATTTGCAAGGACTTTATATAAAACTGCTCTTAAAGATTCTCCAGTTCCTGTTATTTTATTATTTCATGGCATTATTGATCATGAAAGAGAACGTTTTGAACTTCAAGCTAAACGTTGTGAACCGTATAAAAATGTGCATTTAAAAGTACTTACTTTTAGAGAAGAATATAAAGATGGTAAAAAGCCTAATATTTCGGCTGTAGTACCACCTGTATACGAACCTAAAGACGGTGTAGAGCAGTCTAAGGAAAGTAAACCACTAACAATAGGATTCTTTGGTCAGTTTAGAAAAGAAAAACAACTAAATCAATTCTTAGATGCATTTATTCAGGCAAAATTTAATGTCCCTGTTAATTTATTGGTTCAAGGTGCAACGGTAACAAAAGAAGATTCTGACTTATTTGAATCGATGATTAAGGACTATAGTAAATATACGAATATACAGTTTCTACATAAAAATTTAATTGGTAAAGAATGGGATGAACAATTAATCAATGTAGATGCTCTTTTATTGCCATATGGAGCTGAACGCTATCGTTATCAATGCAGCGCTATTTTATTTACAGCCATTGGTTTTAATAAGCCTGTATTAGTATCTAAAGAAATTAATCCAGAAGTATTAGCTCAATATAGTATAGGAATGACCTTGGATTTAACATCTCGTGAAACAATTATACATGGGCTAGAGGCATTTATAGATACTATGGCTAATAGACCTGAAGTTTTCCAGGAGGGCTTGAAAGCTGCAAATTTAGCGTATAGTCAAGAACGTTTGGTAAAAGAAATTTTAGACGTATAAGGGAGTAGCTATGTTTACATATATTAAAAAGCATTGGAAGATTGGTAAGCAAATTTATGGCACTCATTCATGGCGTGAGTTTCGTCGTGATGTATTACATACAACACGTGTATTGCGTCATAAAAAAGAAATGGAGTTATTTGAAAGCTATTTTGATTCATATTCTGCGGATCCAACTTTATTAAAACGACAACTTGGTTTATATGAATTAATGAGTAGAACTTTCTTATATAAAGGATCTACGCCTAAAAGTCGTCTTAAAGATATATGTGAGCATTTTGATTACTTAGCCAATGTATTTACATCTGAAGCTATTCAATCTATTTATGTAGATGAACAAAATTTTGATTATCATGATAAAAATAGGGGCATATTATTATTCTCAGATGAGTCATTAGATATCAATGCCAGATTATACTTTGAACCAGGACAACGTAAAGAAGGATTGATGACAATATTGTTACAATTAGGTTCTCAAGGTATTTATCATGCTAATATTCGATATGCAAAAGGGTTACATGATGAAGATAGTTTAATTATAGGAACTATTCAGGGTTATAAAGATGGTTTAGATAATGCTAAATATTTAACTAAGAGCATGTATGGATATCGACCAAAAAACTTTATTGTTTTCCTATGTAGACAATTAGCAATACTGACTAATGTAAAGAGTCTTTATGCAATTAGTGATGTAGGTTTTTATGCTAATAATCATTTGATTAGAGGGAATAAATCAAAAGTATCTGAATTAGATTCTATATGGGAAGAATCTGGTGGAAAGGTATGTTCTGATATACGCTTTTACAAAATTCCACTAGAAGAATATCGTAAACCAATCGAAGAAATTAAATCACAAAAACGTAGTCAATACAGAAAACGCTATGAATTACTTGATGAATATATGGTACAAGTTCAAGAAAATCTAAAGCCATACTTAAAATAATTTAGGGGTAAAATATTTTAAGGGGTGATAAGGGGTTTTTATTTTATGAAAAAGATGTGTAGTAGTGAAATAAAGTCTGTACTATTAAAAACACTAATTCGCTTTGATGAGTTTTGTGAAAAACATGATATTAAATATACTCTTGCCTATGGCACAGCGTTAGGTGCTATACGACATAAAGGATTTATTCCCTGGGATGATGATATTGATATTCTCATGTTGAGGTCTGAATATAATAAATTTGAAGCTGCTTGGAAAAACTATATTGAAAGTCATAAGGAGCATTATAAATTATGGTCTGAACTAGATGAGGAAAATTATTTCATCGTATATGTAGCTAAATTTTTTGATACAGATACGGCTTTATATGAATATTTCTCTAAAGGGAAAGTAATTGAATATGGTATTTTTATTGATATTTTTGTATTAGATCATATTCCTATTGAAAGAAGTGAACAGAAAAAATTATTTTTGGATATTCGTTTTTACTGGAAGTGGATTCAGCATTTTCAACGACATTTTAAAAAGTGGAATCAGTTTGTAAGAACATATAATTTGCCATTACCGTCGTTAGATATGATGGTTAATAAATTAATGGACCGTAAAAATCGATATAATAGGGAGTTAACACCACTAGTTTCAATGATTCAAGATTATCAAAAGAAAAAAGATATTAATCTATCTATTTATAAATATGAATGGTTTCATGATTATATACTAACGGACTTTGAAGGACATAAATTTCCTATTATTAAAGAGTATGATGAAATGCTAAAAAATAGTTATGGCGACTATATGCAATTACCACCAAAAGAACAGCAAGTTGGCCATAACATAGATGCCTATTGGCGATAAGTATGACTTCTACTTAAATTTTATATTGATTAGTTTTAAATAGTATAAAAATAAAAGACTAATGCTCGAATGTGATCATTTGAAGCATTAGTCTTTTTTACAGGAATATTTTATTAAAGATGAGGAATTAATGAAAATTTTATAACTTTAGTGTAGAAATTTTAGAACTATCATGTATACTATCAATATCGAAATTATTAAATATCAAATACTAATGTTTGGGGTTAGTATAATTCGGATTTGATAAATATTGAGGGAGAAGATATGAGTACTACATTTATGATGATGAACAATCCAATGGATTTGATCATGAATCTAGTGGTAGACACTACTACTAATAGCGCTCACACTACATTAGAAGGGGCTATTGAAAAGTATAAAATTGATTTTGATGCAGCATCTAAACAAGCCATCTTTACTTTTAAAATGTATGGTGATTCTAAATACTATAAATTGCGTATGATCGCAGATGCAAATCATGATTTAGAAGAGTTAACTGCTACAGAATATTTCTTTAAGACTGTAAACGTATTAGGTCTTGCTATTAATATGGCAAAATCTAAGAAGAAATCTTTAGGTATTAAAGTAGACATGGAAAACTCTTATGTGTACTTAGAGAATTTAGATTCCAACGACGGTACATCTCATAAATTCCGTGGTTGGTTAGAGCATTAATAATACAAAATTTATAGTATTGACCTGTATTATTAGAGGTGCCAATATATAAGCTATTTGATGGGTAAAAAATGTAACATTTTATAAATAGTTTATATGAAAACTACATGAGAATATGGTAAAATTAATATAATGTAATTAAGAGAGTTTATTATCATTATATAAAGGAAGAAGGTTGTTTTCTTGATGTTGTGTTGAGAAAATGACCTTTTTTTTATAAGTATAAATAATGAAATTTATCGTGAATTAAAGCTGACAGATATAAGTGTGTTTAACATTGAGAAATAAATAAGCATATTATTTTAGAATAGAGAGATTAGTTCTAGGATAGGCAGCTTAGTGAAATAGTTTGAGAAGGCCCTTCATGATCAGAATACCAATCATAGAGCCCGTTGTATCAAGCAAAACATCGGCAACAGTTGCTGTCCTACCTGGTGTATAAATCTGAATGACTTCATCTAATGAAGCGATGCAGATTGCCAGTAGGATACTTTTTTTGCTATATGTGTTTTGAAAACTTGATTGAATGTGTAGTAAATAACTGCACCGAGAGCCATAAACTCTGTAAGGTGAGCTAGTTTACGCACATAGGTATCCATAACTTTTACATTTGGATGGAATCCAAGTTTGATTAATAGGGGTTGTATATTTGTAGTAAAGAACATGCTGAGCTGAACGGAGTCAGACTTAGCTTGATACGAATTACTCCAAATAAAAGCAATAATCAAGAGAATGATTACTGTGCTAATTGTTTTTTTCATTAATTGTAACCTCTTGTAATGAATCCATATGATACATATTTGATGTATTAAAAATGGGAAGTTAGTATCAATTTAAAATAACTAGTTTATTAGTTATGAGGGGGTATATATGAAAAATACATACGTTAATTCTAATGTCATCGTTAAAACATTAATGGTAATTGTCGATTACATTTCTGTTATTTGCGGTATAGTATCCGCCTATAATTTGCGGTTGCTTTTACCATTTAGTGAAAGTGACATGGTATTGCATATCGATCACTGGTATGGCTATATTATAACACCTCTTGTTTTTATAACAGTTCTCTTCTTGAACCATGGTTATAAAATCGATACAGCCTACTGGGAAAAGGTAAAAATCATCTTCCGCAGTATTACTATTGGTATCGTATTGTCTATCGTTTTAATGTACGCAGGTCATATTTTAAATAATGTATCCCGCTTGTTCGTGATTTTATCTTATGTGTTTATATTATTCTACATTATTGTATTCCGTTATATCTTAGCTCGCACGCTTATCAAATTGAACGTCTTAGCCATTCCTGTATTGCTTGTAGGGGCCGGTAAAACAGCAGAGCTCGTAGATATTCATTTCAGCAACATGCCGCTTGCGATGTACAACATCGTAGGCTTTGTAGATGATAATCCTAAATCCGCTGTGTTGGCTAATAAATACGAATGTCTTGGCAAGTTTAGCGATGCAGAAGCGGTAATCAAGAAATATAATATTCCAAATGTTCTCGTATGTGCGCCAGGTTTGGAACCTCATAAATTAGTAACCTTGATTAACAAGTTGCAAATCCTCGTAGAAAAGGTAACCTTTGTACCTGAGTTGTTCGGTATTCCTGCAGCTAATATTCAAGCCCGTGGCTTAATGAATGAACAAACCTTGATTTTAGAGGTTAAAAACAACCTAGCTCAACGACGCAATCGTCTCTTTAAACGAATCTTTGATATTACAGCTACAGTAATTGGTGGCATTTTGATTTTGCCTGTAATAGCTATCGTAGCTATCTTAATTTACTTAGACTCTCCAGGTCCTATCGTATTTGGTCATAAACGTGTAGGCCAAGGGGGTAAGGAATTCCCTTGTTATAAATTCCGTTCCATGGTACCTAATGCACAAGAGGCGTTGGAAATCTATTTGAAAGAAAATCCTGCAGCTCGTGAAGAATGGGAACGTGATTTCAAATTAAAAGATGATCCTCGTGTAACAAAAATCGGTAAATTCCTTCGTAAAACAAGTCTTGATGAATTGCCACAATTGTGGAACGTATTGATTGGCGATATGAGCCTTGTAGGGCCAAGACCTATCGTGCGTGCAGAAGTTGAAAAATATGGCGAATATATTAACGACTTCTACCTCGTACCACCAGGGATTACTGGCGTATGGCAAGTAAGTGGTCGTAGTGATACGACCTATGAAGAACGAGTTCTTATGGACTCTTGGTATGTACACAACTGGTCCGTATGGATTGATATTGTGTATCTAGTGAAAACTGTGTTAGCAGTTCTTAAGGGTAAAGGTGCGTATTAATATATAGGTGCAAACATGAAAAAGGTTATTACATACGGTACTTATGATTTATTTCATGAAGGCCATTATAATCTCTTAAAAAATGCAAAAGCATTAGGGGATTACTTGATCGTTGGGGTTACATCAGGTGACTTTGATAAAAATAGAGGCAAGTTAAATGTTCGTGACTCCTTGATGACTCGCATTAAGAATGTTGAAGAAACAGGTTTTGCTGACGAAATTATTATCGAAGAATATTTCGGTCAAAAAATCGATGATATCAAGAAATACGACGTTGATATCTTTACAGTAGGTTCTGATTGGAAGGGCCATTTTGACTATCTCAATGAATACTGCGAAGTGATTTACTTAGATAGAACGAAAGGTATTTCTAGTACAGAAATTAGAAATACAAATACTATTAAATTAGGCTGTCACGGTGTTGAACAAGTAACGGCGCGCTTCTTAGAAGAGTCTAAATATGTATCTGGTATGGATACTGGTGCCGTTTACGTCGAAAATGAGCCTCATAATTTAGACCAACTCGTAGAGGACTATGAGCTCAAGGTCTACAAAGATCAAGAAGAGTTCTACAATGCTGTTGATGCGGTATACATCGTAGTGGAGCCAAAATATCAATTCCAAGCGATTATGGATGCTTTGAAACATAAAAAGCATGTTCTTGTGGAGTTCCCAATCCTCGTAACAGATGAGCAACTTCAAGAGATTACAGATTTGGCAGATGCTAATGGGTGCATCTTCATGGAAGGTTTGAAAACATCGTATACGCCAGCCTTTGGTAAATTGATTGCCTTGGCTAAGAGCGGTATCATCGGCAATATCTTAAGCGTAGATGCCAACTTTACTCAAATTTTAGGAAAACAATTGGCAGAACAAATTCGTTTAGTTGATGGGGGCAGTGTAAACGCATTAGCATCCTATCCATTCTTAGCTTTTGTTAAGTTCTTAGGCCTAGATTATAAAGACATTCAATTCTTTAGTCGCAACGACGATAAGGGTCTTGATATGTTCACTAAGATTCTAGTTTCTTATGAACATGCAGTGGCTACCTCCAATGTAGCCATCAGCGGTAAGAGCGAAGGGGACATGATTATCTCCGGTGATAAAGGATATATCTACGTTCCTGCGCCATGGTGGAAAACAGAATACTTTGAAGTTCGCTTTGAAGATCTTAATATGAACCGCAAGTATTTCTACAAATTTGATGGCGAAGGCTTGCGCTATGAAATCGCTGAGTTTATTCAGTGCATCTTGAATAAGAAAAACTCCATCCTCTTAACAATTGAGGAAATTAGAGCGATTACGAAGATGATCAATCAATTTAACGTAGCCAATAAAGTTGTATTCTAAGTAACTTACAAGAAGTAGCTTATAAGAACGATTTTTAACGTAACTATGGTGCTACATATTCACTCAATAAATATATTTTTCTTACATGAGAAATCCCATTACATTAATAGATAGCAGGAGATGGCACTATGTACATTAATCCATTAATTGAACAATTGGAACGCAAATACCCAGGTGGTAACCGGGAAGGTATTTTGCGCTTAGATATGAATGAAAATCCTGGTGGCTTGCCACTAGAGGTGGTTGAATCTGTTAAAAGTAAAATGACGCCAGAGTTCTTCTCTACGTATCCCGATAAAGATCCTCTCATCAATTCTTTGGCTACATTCCACGGTGTATCCGTAGATAATATCGCTATTACAGATGGTTCTGAAATGGCTTTAAAATATATCTTTGAAGCTTTTGGCAAACCAGGTTCTAACTTTGTTAGCGTATTCCCAACCTTTGAAATGTACGGTGTATATGCGAATATGTACGGTTTAAACCATAAAAAGGTAGATGTAACGAAGGATTTTGATATCGACTTGAATCGTTTGCTAGAGTGTATCGATGAAAACACAAGCATCGTGTCCATGTTGAATCCTAACAACCCTGTAGGTCGTCCTTACACTGATGAAGAGTTCCGCCTCGTAGCAGAAAAAACAAAGGCTACTGGTTCTCTCTTAATCATCGATGAAGCGTACCATTACTTCTACGAAGGTACACAGATGCCATTGTTGAAAGAATACGATCACATCATCGTAACGCGTACGTTCTCTAAATTATTCTCCATTGCTGCATGTCGTATCGGCTATGCTGTATCTTCCGCTAAAATCGTAAAGATGATTAACAATGCGAGACCGACTTTTGATACAAACTCTATTGCCTTGTTGTTTGCTAACGAGCTTATCAACAATAAAGAGCTTACGCAAAAGCTTATCGCTACGGAGTTAGAAGGTCGTGAGTACCTCATGGCTGAGCTAGATAAGGCAGGCTACGAATACGTATTCCAAGGTGGTAACTACGTGACAATTAAGGCTAAAACAGACGCTGAAACAGTGGCTGAACGCTTACTTTCAGAGAAAAAGATTTCTATCAAAACATCTGGTTACGACATCCTTAAAGGCTATATCCGCGTAACTACTGGGGATGTTAAATATATGAAACTATTTGTAGAACATTTATTGGAACTAGATAAGTAGTACAACCATGAATCTACGAGAACTAAAGAATAAACTTCGCAAGGTGAAAGCAGTTTATCTAGCCATTAACTTTGGTGGCTTATGCGCCCAAGTAGCGGCAAGAACTGTCTTTCGAGGGATTGCCTTCTTTATTCCTGTAAAGAAGAACCGCATTCTCTTTAGAGCTTACGAAGGTCGAGGCTACACTTGTAGCCCTAAATATATTAGTGAGTACATCAAGACCGATGATACGTACGAAATCGTATGGTCGTTCAAAAATCCTGAGCCTTATGATGAGTTACGCCAACAAGGCATTATCACCGTAAAACAAGGCTCACTACAGTACTTTTACTATTATTTGTCCTCTAAGGTCATCGTTTTCAATGACCTATTAGAAGCCTTTTTGCCGACTACTGGTAATCAAGTGTATATCAATACGTGGCATGGGGGCGGTGCTTATAAGAAATGGGGCATGTTGTTAGATTGGAACTGGATGGGGCGCGTGCGTTACCATATGACACATAAATTTAACTACTTCCTATCCTCTTGTAAGCTCTTTACGTACTATGCAGCACAAGCCTTTGATGCAAAAGAAGAACAATTTATCGACTCTGGCTTGCCACGAGATGATATATTCTTCGTAGATAGTGCCACTATGGATGCTAAGCGTTTGGATATACTTTCAAAAATGAAACTAGATCCAGAGTACAACTATGTATTGTATGCGCCTACGTACCGCGAGTTCCAAGGTAGCAGTACGTACGATATCGATTTCCCTGCGTTGAAACAGAACTTGGAAGACAAGTTTGGCGGGGAGTGGAAAATCTTGTATCGCGGTCATTACTATTTGGAAAATGATAGTAATATCCCAGATTACGTGATCAATGTATCTAGTCACGACGATATGCAAGAGGTATTACTCGTAGCAGACGTGCTCGTTACGGACTACTCTAGCTCCGTATGGGACTTTGGTCTCTTAGAACGACCTTGTTTCCTCTATACGCCTGATAAGGTGGAGTATGAGTCTGTTACGAATTACTGTACACCACTTGAGGAGTGGCCATATCCATTTGCATTGACTAATGAAGCATTAGGCTTGCTCATCAAAGAGTACGATAAAGAAAAATACTTAGAAAGATTACATGCTCATCAAGAGCGTTTAGGTACATATGAAAAAGGACAAGCTTGTCCGATAGTAGCTGATTTTATAGCTAACATAATTAAGTAAAAGGAGCTTGAATTCTATGAAATTAGTTTGTCATGCTCACACTAAATATTCACATGATAGTATGTTGCCGTTTTGGTTACTTCATATGCTTTGCCTCAACAAAGGGATTACGCATATTACCATTACAGAGCATAATAATTTAAAAGGGGCATTGGCCTTTAAAGAGTATTGTGAACGAAAAGGGAATAAGCTTCATGTCATCTTAGGGGAAGAGGTTATGACTACGGCTGGGGAAATTATAGGTTTGTATATTAACGAACATATAAATAGCGGTATGTCACCAGAGGAAACGGTCGCTGAAATCAAGCGACAAGGCGGTATTGTCTACGTTCCACACCCTTATGATGAGAAGCGATATAAAACCGTTTTGAAAGAACCATACATTGAAAAGTTACAGTCTCAAATTGACTGTATCGAGGTTCACAATGGTCGGAACATTAGCACCGACTATGATGTAAAGCAAAATGAAATAGCGGAAAAATATAATTTGCGCAAGGTTATCGGCGGTGATATCCATACGTGGATTGAAATCGGCAAGGACTATATGGAAACTGATATAGCTCCAGAAACGCCAGAAGCCTTTATTGCTGCCATAGAAAGCGCTACTTTCACTAGTTCACCATGCATTCCAATAGCCCATAAATTCACCATTCTAGACCGGATGTTATCGTTTATCCAACGGGGAGATTTTTATGGATTGTATCGAATTGTCGTTAAACGACTTACAAAAAAGAAGCTATGAACTAGCTGATCTTGTTAAAGAAACGTATGAGCCGGATTTAATCATCTTTATCGCTAAAGGTGGTTACTTAATCGGTAAACATTTAGGTGATCGACTTGGGGTGCCTATCGTACCTGTTTACGCAGAGCGCCAAGCGAGCGGTTTAAAGACTGCTGTAGCACCGCTATTAAAGATATTGCCTAAATCCGTGAAGCTTATGCTTCGCAAAATGGAGGTAAACTCTGGTGTTCATAACAAAATTAAAGAGCGTCAAATTTCCTTCCCTAATGACGCTGTTATTGAACAAGTGCGTAAAGCGAAAAAAATCTTAATTGTTGACGATTCCGTAGATACTGGCGGATCCGTCGTATCCATTATGGATGCTTTAAAAGAGATAGATACTTCTTTGGTAGATATTAGAGTGGCACTACTCAATGTGTTTACAGAGGCAGCAGATAAATTGCCTACACATTACTGCTTGTTCCACAACACCATCATGATTACGCCAATGTCTAATGATTCTAAGGAAAATAGTCAGTTTATTTCTTTATACAATCAATATCTTAAAGAAAATGGAATGATGTAATGAAAGATTTAATCGTAAAAGAATTAACCATAGAAGAACTGAAAGAAGTAGAGCTCAATATTTTAAAAGACGTAGCTAAGTTCTGCGAGGAGCACGATATTAAGTACTTTTTATGCGGCGGTACCTTGCTAGGCGCCATCCGTCATAAAGGTTTCATTCCTTGGGATGATGATATAGATATAGCTATGCCGAGAGAGGACTACGAGCGGTTCTTCAAACTATACAATGGCTCTAACCCTCGTTATCATGCGGACTCCTTGGAGAATAATCCAAACTGGCATATGTCCTTTGGCCGCGTTGGTGACACAGAAACAATTCTGTTCGAGCATACATTGAAAGAAAAATATAGAGAATACCATGCTTTTATTGATATCTTCCCTGTAGATGGCATTCCATCTTGTTCTTGGAAAGAACGGTTGCTATTGTTCACTCAAAAAACATTAGGTGTTATCGGTAATGCTTCTGCTTTCACCTATACGCCAAGTAAACATTTTGCGGACTCTAAAGAGGACAATGTAGAGTTAAAGAATAAAATCAGAACCTTTATTAAATACGCATTTATTACAGTATGTGCTGGTTTTAATACACAAAAGGTATTCTCTCTTGTAAACTCTATTGCCGCGAAATATCGCATTAGCGAATCCGATATTGTTGGCTTGACCGTCTATGTTTGGAACTGGGATTTTGAAAGCTTGAAAAAAACGTCCATCGACGGTTATGTGAAATTACCTTTCGAGGACACTGAGTTCTACGCACCTCAAGGTTATATCGAGTATTTAGAAAATACCTTTGGCGACTACATGACGCCACCTCCTGAGGATCGTCGCGTAAGCCATCATAATTTTAATGTGTATTGGAAAAACAAATGATGAATACCATGGAACAACCGCTCGTAAGTATCATCATTCCTGTCTATAACGCAAAGGCTCACTTAGAAGCTTGTGTTCAATCTATATTGGACCAAAGTTATCAACAATTTGAGCTGCTTTTGATTGATGATGGTAGCTCTGATGGATCATCGGAGCTATGTGATGAGCTTTCACAAAAGAGCGAAAAAATACGAGTTATTCATAAAGAAAATGGCGGCGTTAGTACGGCTCGTAATAGAGGCATCGAGGAAGCACGGGGAGAGTTTATTATTTTCGTTGATTGTGACGATGTGATTTCTCAAAACTATGTGGAATCCTTTATTGAGTCTAGTGGTGATGCGGATCTCGTCATCGGTTCTATCGAAGATGTGTATGTAGATGGAACTGGCAAGACTTATAAAACCGATTTGCGGATCCACAAGGCACCTAAAAAAGGCGTCTTAGCCGAAGAGTACTACGATCTTATCGATTGGATTCGCGGTCCTGTAGCGAAGCTCTATCGAAAAGCCATAATCGACGAGCATCATTTACGCTTTGATGAGAATTTATCTGTTGCAGAGGACCAAGTTTTTAATTTCTCCTATTATAGATTTATTACATCTTATAAAATAGAAGAAAGAAGTCTATATCAATACTTTCACTATGATACAAAAATATCATTGAGCACCTTATATACAGAAAAAACCTTTTCTGACGATGTGTTCAAGATGGATATAGAATATGCATTTTTAAAGGAGTATTGCCCAAATAGTTACAATACGATTTACATTCACCAAGTTATCGGTTTGCTCAATAAGTACACCGCATTGCAAGGTGACTCTAGTGCATCGTCGTATTATGATCGTGTGAAGCGATTGGCTACATTACATCCTTTAGTAATAGATCCGAGTTTAGGCAAGAAGAAGCAACTAATCGTGCGCTTGTTGCAAATGAAGCTCTACTGGGCGGTAGTAGTCTATTACCGATATAAAAATAGGCAGAATTAGATTGTTCAAGTATTATCAAAGAAAGGATTAGTATGGGACCGAAAGTTATTTCCTATCAGCTTATAAAGGATATTATTAAAGAGTATAAGAAATTACTCCTTGTTTTAATGGGAGGCATCTTTGTAATATTCCTTTTATTAGCGTTCTTGCTGCCAAAGCAGTATCAATCTAGTGTAATGATCCAAGTAAAACCAAAAGCTGGTGCCTTTGGTGCGTTGGCAAATAACACTGCATTATTAACACTAGCAGGTATTTCTAGTGGTGACTCTGTACTCGACTATATGTCCGTACTTAAGAGTGACAAGGTTATCAATCCTGTTATCAAAAAATTAGGCAATGAAGATGCAGAAAATGAAAACTTCGATGCTGATGATTTTGTTAAAAAATATATGCAAGTAGATAATCCTCGTGGTACTTCTATCTTGTCCTTTACTATTACTGCAGATTCTCCTGAAAATGCACAACGCATTGCTAGTGATGTAGTAGAATCTTTGAAAAATGCTATTTCTGATGTAAGCTCTGCACAAGACTCTACATTAGTAAAAATCTTGGAAAAGAAAAACGAAGCTGCGAAACAAAAAATGGATGCAGATATAGCGATTCTTGAAAAATACAAACAAGAAAATGGTGTATTCTCTCCAACAGAACAAGAAAAAATCTTGTTAGAACGTACTTCTGGTTATGAAAAAGCAAAAGCAGAAGAAACTGTAAAAATCAATACAAATAACGCTGTATTAGGTTCTATTGAGGCTCAAATCGACAGCCAAAACCAAAAATTAATAGACTCTCAAATGGCGGACAACTCTGAAATTCAATCTATCCGTAAAGAATTATTCAGCGAAAACGAAAAATTAGCTAAATTACAATTCAAATTTACTGATGACTACCCAGAAGTTGTAAAAGTTAAAGAAAATATTGCTTACTTAGAAGGCGAATTAGCTAAAACAGTAGCGAAATCCATCGCTTCTGAAAACGTAACAATTAGCCCAGTGCAAATGGACTTGTTACAAAAACGCGTAGTTGCTAAGAATAACATCGAAGCAGCGCAAGCGGCTCTTGCTCAACTTGATACATTGGCTAAACAAAACATAGAACAATCTAATCAATTATCTCAAAAATCCATTAAGTTCTTAGAATTACAACGTAATGCTAAAGTATCTGCCGATACATACAACTTGTTAACAAAGAGCTTAGAAGAATTAAAAATTAAAGAAAATATCGATGGTATGGATATGCGCGTTATCAACGAGCCTACATTACCATTGAAACATTCTTGGCCACGTAAGCTTTATGTAATGGTTGCTGGCGGCTTATTATACTTAGTGATTGCAGGTGCATTTATTTACGTTCAATACACTAGACGTATGAGTGGCACGAAAGACTAGGTGATCCTATGGCATTTTGGATTGGTCTGGCCATATTTATACTAGCCTCCATTGTGGCGGAACGATTGCTTCCGCCACAGTATAAAAAGTTTATGCCCATCCTCGTGATGTGTGTCTTAACCTTCTTTGGCTTATTTAGATATGAAATTGGTACTGACTATGACTGGTATATAGTGCTATTTGACACGGTTAAAATCGATGACCTCTATCCGGAACCAACATTTTTGTTGTTAGTTGAATTCTTACATCAATTCCACTTCTCTTATCAGGTGATGTTCATCGCCTATGAGCTGCCAATTATGTTGCTCTTATGGAGTGGTATTAGGTATTACACAAAAGATACTGAAGTTCAGATTTTAATCGTCGCATTATACTACTGCTTACAATATTTCTTCTCCTTAAACGGTATTCGTCAAGGCCTCAGCATGGTTCTCATTTTCTGGGGTTATCGTTACTGTTTAGAACGTAGTTTGTGGAAATATTTATTAGTAGTAGCCCTTGCTGCATCTATGCATTATAGTGCTGTCGTAGCTGCCGTACTATACTTTGTGCCTACTAGAGTATTCTCTTGGTACAAGTACGCAATCGTATTTATTTTGACGTTTATCGTATTTAAGTTAAATATTGTACTAGCGTTCCTATCCGCTCTCTTTGGGATCCTACAGGTAGATGGTCGTTATTTAAACTACCTCTCCGATGTAGACTCCGTTAAGATGACAGGCTTATACATGTTTGTACAATTTGGCTTGTTCTCCATTGCTCGCATTGCGATTATGGAAATGAAGCCACAGTATAAAGGTTTGTTAAATCTTTGGTTCTTAGGGATTTTAGGACACTTCTTGTTCTCTTTCTCCTTGCCGATTACGCGTTTAACAAAATATTTTGAGTATTTTATTATTCTCATCATGCCGTATACAATCCAATACTTGAATTCTAACTTCCTATTGCAAGTGAAAGATAAAATCTACAACTTTAAATGGGGCTACATCATATTGTTATTTTATATGTACACCTTCTTAAATATGATGTCTGGAATTCCACAAGATTACTATTCAAATTGGCGTAACCCATATCCATCGAGTATGAATATTGAGTACCAATTTAACTTCAAGATGTTTGATCGGTAGAATAGGAGAAACTCTATGTCTCAGAATTTTTCCAAACAGAGAAAGGTTGGCACCTTGTTGTCCTATGCACTCTTGCTAGGCAATACGATCGTCAACTTAGCTTATGTACCGATTCTACTGTCTTTTATCGGTGTTGCTGAGTTCGGTTTATACCGATTGCTCGGCTCTATCATCGCTTATTTCAACGTACTAGACTTCGGGTTATCTGCAACGATTACCCGATTTTTAGTAAAATATAAGACCTTACAAGACCAAGAGAAAATCGATAAGCTGTTGACGATGTCTCTCATCCTCTATGTAGGTATTGGAGGATTACTTAGTCTCGTAGGTCTCATATTCTATTTCTGTATTCCATATATCTTTGGGGCTACCTTAGAACCATCTATGATTGGTAGTGCTCAACATATTTTCTTATTGCTCTTACTGAACCTATTGGTGCTCTTTGCATCTAAGGTATTTGATGCGGTCATCATTTCCGAAGAGCGCTTTATATTCCATCGTTCCGTTAGTTTACTACAAATCTTGCTACAACCCTTTGCGATTATCGGTATGATTATGATTTATCCATCGGCGTTGAGCGTTGTGTTAGTACAAACCATCTTCAATGTGGTGCTGGTGATTGTGAAAGTACTATACTGCCACAACAAACTAGGTACTCGATTGGTGTACCGCGGCTGGGATAATGAAATCATCCTCGCCATGCGCAATCTGTCTCTTAGCATGTTCGTAGTAGCCATCGTGGACCAAGTATTTTGGCAAAGTAACCAGCTTTTACTAGGCATGAAAATGGGCGCTGAATCCGTTGCGATTTACGCCATTGCGAGCCAGATTTATATTAACTATATGAATATTGCTCTCGCCGTTTCTGGTACATTGTTACCGAAGATTACAGCTATGGTTACGAACAGATGCAGCGACGAAGAGTTCCAAAGCTTATTCCTCAAGATAGGGCGATTACAGTTTTATTTATTGTCCTTAATCCTCAGCGGATTTATCGTATTTGGCCATAGCTTCCTTCATTACTGGGTTGGCGATGGTTTTGACTTGGTATATATCATTACCTTGCTCATCATTGTGCCTTTTACTATCGACTTGATTCAGAACGTAGGTCTTGCTATCATGCAGGCTCGCAATGTATATCATGTGCGCGCTGTCGTGTATGTTCTCGTTGGTACTTTAAACGTAGTGCTTGCATACTTCTGGATTGATGCGTACGGCATCGTCGGTGGTGCGGCGGCTACTGGTCTTTCCATGGTGCTTGGGAATGGCCTCATCATGAATGTGTACTACCAACGGACGATGAAGCTGAATATTATTCATTTTTGGAAAGAAATTTTCCGCTTGTCCCTCGTTACTATCGTAGTAACCGCAGCGGGCTTATATATTATTCCTTATATTGATGTAAACAAATCCATTTATATTTTGATTATTAGTATGTTAGTATACGCTTTTATTTACTTCGGGCTTCAACGAGCGATTAATTTTAACGCTTATGAGAAGCAGCTAAGTGATTCAGTTTTAGTGAAGTTAAGATTGAAGAAAAGGTAATACTAAGGAGATAAACATGAACAAACGTAAGTTATTAATGGCATTGGTAGGCGCTTGCTTGGCTTGTAATGTGGCTATGGCAAATGCAGCTGGTGTTGAGTATATGGGTGGCGTTTCTACTTCTTATAATCAAGAGGTACAAGACGTATCTGTCGTTGATAGCCATATTAAAGGTAGAGAGATCGTTACTTTCAAAACAAAACATCCTACAAAGGAACAAAAGTTGACGATGGTACTAGAAAACGGCGAGTACATTGATCCAAAAGACAGCGTATTCTCCTTGGCTCGTACAGATATTGGGGAATACCGTTTATCTAAATACGATAAAATCAACCTTCATATGCTAGGATATAGCAATGGTGAGCTCGGCTTTACTGGTGGCGGCGATGCGACAAGTAAATCTGGTATTACCCTCATGATTGGCCCAGATGGTCGAATCAATACACCATATACTGGTGTTGTTAAATTGTCTGGTCTTACTTTGAATGAAGCAACAGCATTGCTTAACCAAAAATTCTCTAGATATGTACGTGATCCAGACTTAACAGTTAGCGTATCTGAATACGGCGGTCGTCAAGTCTATGTAATGGGTGAAGTACCAAAACCTGGTATCTATCGTTTAGGCGCTGATTACATGAACGTATTTGCGGCACTTTCCAGTGCACAAGGCACAGCAAGAAAAGCTCGTCCACGTCACATCCAAGTAGTACGTGTTATCGATGATACGGTTTACGTACGTGAAGTAGATATGGAAGCTTTCATCAAGAAACAAGATATTAAACAAAATATCGCTCTTGAAGATGGGGATATGATCTACGTACCTAAATCTCACCGTATTCTTCCAAGTGATATTGCACCATTTGCGTCACTTGCTTATACACTTCATAATGTAACTAACTAGTAGAATCTACTGACTTTTGTAATCTACTGATGAGATCAATGTCGTTAACTAGTAGTTACCAAAAAAAACAGGAGGGTATTACCATGAATGTAGCTATCATTTTTGCAGGTGGTACGGGGCAACGCATGAGCTCGTCCGGTATTCCAAAACAATTTTTGCTAGTCAATCAAAAGCCCATTATTGTCCATACGTTGGAGCATTTCCAATATGCTCCTAATATCGACAAGATTATTGTAGTATCCTTAGCGTCCGGAATTCCTCAAGTGGAGTCCTTGGTGGCTAGGTTTGGTCTAACGAAGGTTGTATCCATCATTCCTGGTGGTAGTACAGGTCAGGAGTCTATCTTTCGTGGTTTGGAAGAATGTCGTAGACTATTCGATGATGACACTGTAGTGCTCTTGCATGACGGGGTTAGACCGATCATCAATGAAACGATGATTGAAGAGTGCATTTCCTGCGTGCTTCATCATGGTAATGCCATTACCGTAGCACCGTCTACGGAAACTACTTTCGTAAAAGGGGCGGAGCCTCGTACGGCAGGTACAATTCTAGATCGGTCACAATGCGTAATTGCCAAGGCGCCGCAGTGCTTCTTCTTAAGCGATATTCATAAGGCTCATCTAAAGGCGAATGAAGAGAAATTAGAGTTCATCGATTCTGCATCCATGATGCAGCACTTTGGGCACACCTTATATCTAGTAGAGGGCTTGCCTGCAAACATCAAGATTACAACACCAATCGACTTCTACACATTTAAAGCCTATTTAGATGTACAAGATAGTATGAATGTTATTGGTTTATAGTTACTTAGAGGATAGATAATGAACAGAGTACTACAAGACGAGTTGATGCGGACCGTCAATGGCAACAAGGATTTGTTTACTTTCTTTAGTGGTTGCACTATTTTAATTACTGGTGCTACTGGCTTGATTGGGTCTATGCTCATCAAGTCCATTCTAACTGCTAATGATGTATTACATACAAATATCCGCGTAATTGGTCACGTGCGCAATATAGAAAAAGCAGAAGCTGTTTTTGAAGGCTTTAGAAGAGATACTTTTACCATTACGAACGTAAACGTAAAGGATATTGCTGAGCCTATCGACTATATTGTTCATACCGCATCACCAACGCAGTCCAAGTTCTTTATCAGCAATCCTGTAGAAACCTTGCATACATCCATCAATCAAACGGTGGAATGCTTGGAGCTTTCAAAAGCACAAAACATTAAAAACATGGTCTATTTGTCCTCTATGGAGCAATACGGCATCCAATACGAGGATTACCAAACAATGACCGAAGATGATTTGGGGTATATCAATCATCTAGACACGCGCAGTTCTTATTCGGAAGGCAAGCGCGCCTGCGAATGTTACTGTTATGCGTATGCCAAGGAATACGGGGTGAACGTCACCATTGCTCGCTTGGCACAAACCTTTGGGCCTGGCGTATCTGGTGAGGACAATCGCGTATCGATTCAATTTGCAAAGAGTGCTCTGCAAAATAAAGACATTGTATTGCACACCAAGGGCGAGTCTTTATCGAATTTCTGTTATCTCACCGATGCCTTAACGGGTATTTTAGTACTGCTGAAAGCTGGCGCACCGGGAGAGGCCTATAATATATGTAATGCTAAGGAAACGCGTAGCATTTATGACATTGCAAAACTCGTGGCTCATGAGGTCGTAGGGGGACGCATTTCCGTAGTGATCGATATTCCAGAAACGAATAACTATGGTTATGCGCCAACTGTGAAGTATTATTTAACGGCGGACAAGCTCCAAGCGTTGGGCTGGGCGCCTCAAATTAACATGAAAGAAGGTTATCAACTGCTCATGGATTACTTGGCTCAAGAGGGTTAATGTTCTGTTATCTGTGAAAGTAGTGGCTATCTTACACTCACTATTAATTTTGAGAGATATAGTATGTTTTAATCGTACAATTTTTATTACACAAGGAGAGTTATCGGGTGAAACGTATTAAATTATTAGTTACAAGCGCTATTATGGCAATGGCCATCGCTCCAGTTTATGGCGCACAAATTGTATCACCAAATGTAAATTTAAATTCCACAACATATGACATGATCGATTCCTTGCATGCCCAAGGCTATATCGATACATTGCCAACATCCAAGCCTTATAGCCGTTTACAAGTGGCTGAATGGGTACAAGAAGCAAATGGTAAAGTGGATGCGAATACTCCACAATTCGTTCAATCTATGCTTCAAAATCTTGAAACTGAGTATGCCGATGATATCCAAACTTTGGCAACAGGAAAACAAGAGTCCAAAGTAGTAGTCGACTCTGCTACTGTATCTGTGACATCTACGAATTCTCCAGAGTATAACCAAAACCGTGGTGGTTGGGTTCGCACGGCGAGCACGTATCAACCATTGAACTCCAATAACAATGGTTATAAATACAATCGCGGCACTACTGTGAGCGGTGAAATGCACATTCGCGGTACGGCGGGCAACCATGTAGCGTACGCCATAACACCGCGCGCTGATTTATTTGCTGGTGACAACAGTGCACGCCTCGTAAACGGCTACGTGAAAACACATATCGGTGCCGTAGAGGTGCAAGCTGGTAAAGATGAGCTTTGGTGGGGCCCTATGCACCAATCATCCCTCAATCTGTCCAACAATATGAATGCCTTAACAGGTGTGAAAGTAACGACTATTAACCCTGTAAAAGTAGGCGGTACGTTCCGTTTCTTGCGTTCCGTTAAGCCCACCTTCGTATATGCGAAATTGTCTGATGATCGCAACGACGTGAAACATCCAAACTTTGTAGGTGCTCGCGTAGAAGTATCCCCTACAAAACGCGTTGTAGTAGGTGCGAGCTTAACATCTATCATGGGTGGTGCAGGCCGTCACTTGAGCCTTTCCGACTATGGTCGCTTCTTGACTGGTAAAAATGAAGCTAGCCGCTCCAAAGATAAATGGAATAGCATTGCTGGTTACGATATTAAATGGACATTACCATCCATGGAAGTATATGGCATGGTATATGGTGAAGACCAAGCAACAGGCCTTGGCTTTATTCCAAGCCCATCTAAAATTGCTTGGACTGCAGGCGTGTACTTGCCAAAACTTGGCAACCACGACGACTGGAACCTTCGCTTAGAAGGCGGTAGAACAAGTAACTGGTGGTATGCTCACTGGTCATATAACGATGGTTATGTACACAAAGGCAATATCATGGGTGACTACATGGGCAACAGCAGTAATCGCTTGTATGCTCGCCTTGGTCACTGGGATAAAAAAGCAAACTTAACAGGCTTCAACGTTGAGTACTTGCGTCTAAACCGCGAACTCAATACAAATGCAAAAGCCCTTAACGTGTGGGTTGATCACAGCCGTAAATTATCTAACGATTGGTCCTTAGCTGCGAAGGTAGGCGTATCTAGACTTCACAACATGACTGATAAAAAAGATAAAACAGCATACCTAGTAGGCGTTGACGTAAAACGCACGTTCTAATCTAAGAATGTAATACTCAATATCTTAAGCTATTAAGTTAGGAAGATACTATGCGGTATCTAAGCCAATAAAATAATATACGATAGTATAAATTTAATAATATAATACTTAGATACTTTAAGAGGCTGCTCATGTAGAGCAGCCTCTTTTGGTACACTTATAGTGGTACTACTCATCTAATTTTACTTCATATCTTTTAGTTGATGTTCAAAATTTGCTATTTTTGAACATAATTAATATAATTAAATAAAGTTATGTTCAAAATATAGGTTTTTTGAACACTATTTTGTAATTAATAACGTTAGAGTATAAAATAGTATTATTTTGTACTTTTACTATAATCGTTATCTAGGCTAGATAGGAGGGATATGATGAAGTTTGAACCTATGCACAAGATTTATTATAAACAGCCAGATGAGTGGCAACGTATATTAGATAATCGTCGCAATTCTGAAAGCTCGATTTCCTTACCTATTCCTATCCACGAATATAATAGGCGTAATACATATGGTGCATTTTTTATGTATCATCCTGTATTAGTAATGCTGTTACTATCTTTAGAAGAAAAGCGCAGTGCGTTTATTACTTTAGTTTCTGAAGTTCCTACAGTCCTGATTTCTCATGTTATGAATGCCTTCTTATCTACTGAAATTAAGGCGACTAATGATATTGAAGGCGTATATAGTAGTCGAAGAGAAATCCAAGAGGCTATACAAAACAGAGAAAATGGTAAACTTAGATTTTCGAGTATTATTAGTAAATATAAGGCTATCCTTGAGAATCCTCATGGCTTTACCTTTGAAAGTAGCCCACATATAAGAGCATTATTTGAAGATATCATTAGTAGTGAAATAGATGATAAAAATCAGCCCGATGGAGATATATTCAGACGAGACTCTGTAGATATAGTTAATCATCAAGGTAAAGTGATTCATCGAGGGACATTACCTGAGTCGCGTATTATACAAGAGATCGATCAAGCTTTAGCTGTTCTTAATGATGAGACGCTTGTTCTTCCTATTCGGGTAGCTCTTTTTCACTATTATTTTGGCTATATACATCCATTCTATGATGGAAATGGGCGTACAAATCGGTTTATTTCAACGGCTTATTTAGCAAAATACTTTCACCCTCTTGTGGCGTTACGTTTGTCTGCAGTCATTAATAATAACAAAAAAGAATATTATGATGCTTTTAAAATGACTACTGCTGAGATTAACGGCGGTGATGTAACCTATTTTATAATTGCTTTTATGTCGCTTATAGAAAAAACCATTGATAATGCTACTGAACTATTGAATAAGCGTATCAATCGTTTATTTGAAGAAAAACAAAAGTTAGAGCAATTTTTCAAAGCTAATGAAATTACAGATCCACTATTACGAGAAATATATATCTTGTTACTACAGGCACGGCTATTTTCATTAGGTGTAGGTATTAGTAAAGCTGAAATTATGAATGCTTGTGGTAAAAGTAGAGGGACTATCTTTACTAGGTTTAAGCAAATTCCTAAAGACTATCTTATAAAAGTAAAGTATGGCCGTACTGAGTCGTATATGCTAAAGACGAGTATATTAGGCTCTAAAGAATAAACTGATGTGCGAGATGCTAATAGTTTAAAAGTTAATAGATATTGTAATAATACGAAAAAGACAGTTGATTAGATTCAACTGTCTTTTTATGTGTAAATTTTGCCACAATAAATCTCGATTATTGCTATAATCAATATATCGCAAAAAATTCAAATATAGATTTGAATAGAGTTTGTTGTGAGAGACAAACGTAGTTTGAGAGAAGAGGTTTAATAATGAGAGAAAGCAATATTGAATTGATGCGCATTGTTTCGATGGTGCTGATTATTATGCATCATTTCAGTGTGCATGGAACATTTGCCTTTACGCCGGAGTTAACATTTAACAAGGTATTCTTGCAAGTCTTTGGGCTTGGAGGCAAGGCTGGTGTAGTGGCCTTCTTTATGATAACTGGGTACTTCATGGTTTCTAGCAGCTTCAAGCTACAAAAATTTGGGAAGCTCGTAGGGCAGATATGGTTTTATAGTATAGCTATGCTTGGTGTGGCTATGGGCTTAGGGCTCGATACAGTGACCTCGAGGAACATGATGTTAGCACTACTACCGAGTGGTGCTATGAGCTGGTTCGCCCAGAACTTTTTAGTCCTCTATTTACTAACACCTCTTATCAACCGAGTGCTACATTGGTTACAACACAAATACTATGTTATGCTGTTAGCCCTTGCGACACTGATTTGGTTTGTCATCCCAACAGCACTTAACCTGTGTCCAAATTTACCGCACACCACTTTTGGTTTTAAACATATTTTCTCCTTCATTGTATTTTATTCAATGGGGGCGTACATCAAATTATATGGGTCCTCTATTAAATTATTTGGATCTCATATAACACAAAAAATGGGTATTATCTTGAGTGCTGTTGGCATCTTAGGCCCTTCGGAGGGGATATTCTCGTAGATGTGCTGGCTATGACAGACCCAACGTATATGAAACAGATTTTCTATTTTACCCAAAATGATTATGGCTTCTTCCAGCTACTACTTGGCATAGGTTTATTTATTATTTTCTTGAAAGCCAAGATCACCTATCATCCGTGGATTAATACGATTGCTTCTACGACCTTCGGTATTTACTTATTGCACGATAATAAGCTCTTCCTTCATCATATGTGGGATAATGTGTTTGGTACCTATCAGTATTATGAGTCAACGCTTTTACCATTGTATGCACTTTTAATTGTAGCACTTATTTTCATAGTTGGCATGGTGGTTGACTATATGCGGTTAGCTTTCATAGAAAAACCAGTCATGAAAGTACTTACTCCAACCCTTGATCGTATTCAATCAAGAATAGAGAAAAATCTGAAGTTTTAATGAGATTTTCACCGTTTTTGGATATACTATACAAGTATTTTCACCATAAAATGGAGGTAATCACAATGCGCAAATTTCTATATATAATGGCAGCTCTACTCGTATTGATCGGAATTAATACACGTGATGTAGAAGCTCGTAAAGATGTATATGCTACGACGTACCATGGCAATAGCTGGTATGTAGACCAAGACTCTGTAAAACGAGTGGGGGATATCCTCAATTTTACAGTGTACACAACGGCGGG